>ERZ824575.15-NODE-15-length-278814-cov-130.345485_pt1 | contig 278814 bp, 239 predicted proteins | sample MGYA00519470_ERZ824575 | MGnify/ENA primary metagenome ERZ824575 (study PRJEB31778, sample SAMEA3449170) | human gut metagenome | biome: human gut; feature: human-associated habitat; material: faeces | place: United Kingdom | collected 2010/2012 ... | reverse complement strand
CCCAGCTCTCCGCCAGTTTGTCTACATATTGCAGAATCTCTTCGGTGGTGAGCGTTTTGGGTGGCGCCTCGTCTTCCTGTTTGCGCGGGCTTTTCTTTCTGGGTTTTTCCGCCTCCGTCTGTCTTTTCCTGTTCTGTTCCTCCTGTTGCTTTGTAGCTTTTTCGAATTCCTCTACCTCCTCCCGGGTGATGGCGAGAACTTCGGCATTCCAGTTGAAGTAAGCCTCGGGGTCGTAAGCCAGTCCGCAGCTTCTCACCATGTCCTGGCATTGTTTGTCGCAGCTGATACCCAGCAGTTTGTCGTACATGCTCATGGCTTTCCTGATGGCGAGCAGGTGGAGTTCGGTGGCAGTGAGATTGCACCCTTCAGGCCGCATATATCTGAGCAGGATGCGGAATCCCTTGCCCGAGACGGTGATGTAGAAGATCATGGTGAAGGGGATGTTCCGGGCGGTCTGCCTGAGTGCCGTCTGTGGCATTTACACCACATACGTTGGCGATAGCCATTTTTACGCTGGCTTCTTCTTCTTCCATTTCTGCTGAAAATTTCAGCACTTCTTGTTTTGTTATGTTATTATTTTCCATGCTGCGAAGTTACACAAAAAGCTGCACATTGGCAGTGAGGGCTATAGCCCTCACTTTTTACAAAGAATAACCTAGGTTAAAGTTTTTAACGCAGTATTTTTGTGCCCATTTATGTGGGGATATTTTGCTAATGAAGAAGTGAAAGAGTGAAACATCGGAAAAGTGACGAGGTGAAGGGTGAAGGGTATATTTTAAATCTTATATTATATTCTTTTTTTAGGATTTTTGGAAAATCCAGAAAGTCAGAAAAATGAAAAAACGGATTTTTTCCCTTGCCGCGCGTATATATAAAAAAGAGTTTTCAAACCTTCACCCTTCACCTTTTTATTTAACATTTTGTGTGTCAAATAGTTACGGGTGAAGGGTGGTGAAGGGTGTTTTCCGCTTTTTATAAACATATTTTAAGAATTCAGCCCATTTTTACATATTTTAAGCGTTTATTTTTGGTTCCAAAAGGGGGGCCTTTTTTTAGGGTCCCTTTTTTCCTCATTTCTTACCGCTTAAATCTTTGAAAAAGCGAGTAGGGTAGGGAATCCCGTCTTATGTTGTGTTAAACAATTATCAGATAAAAGAAGTTAACGATACCGAAAAAGGACTGATTTTTAAACAAATATTAACGCAGAAAACTTGAAGTTTCGCATATTAGATTCAGGTTTCGCAGGTTCAGGAGTTAAGGAGTTAAAGAGTTAAATGAGTTAAAGAAGTTAAATGAGTTATCGCTCTCTATAGTCGCTGAGGAGTTAAGACTTTACCCCATACGCCCTGAAAGGGCAGAAGCCACATGCGAAGTTCAGTCCTTTAACTTCCTGATATGTGAAAGTTCAGTTATTAGCCAATAATGATGTTAATTTCATTCAAATATTTGGCGTTATCAAGATTTTGCAGTATATTTGCATCCAAAAGAATTTAAATGTGAATCAAATGGTTAAGCATTTATATATAATAGCAGGTTGTAATGGAGCAGGCAAAACGACTGCTTCTAAGACGATTCTTCCCTAGTCTTTGCTCGTTAAGGAATTTGTTAATGCTGATGAAATTGCAAAAGGTCTCTCGCCTTTCAATCCTGAAGGAGTAGTGATAGAAGCAGGGCGTTTGATGCTTAGGAGAATAGAAGATTTGCTGGAAATGGGTGAATCGTTCTCCATAGAAACTACTTTAGCAACCAGATCTTATATTAACCTGGTGCGCAGAGCACAAGAAAAAGGGTATGTTGTGCATCTCTTGTTCTTTTGGCTGGATAGTATAGAGCTTGCAAAAAGACGTGTAGCTGATAGAGTAGCTAGTGGCGGGCATAACATTCCTTTGCCTGTAATTGAACGTAGGTATAAGGCTGGTCTTAAGAATCTTTTTGAGATATTTATGAAAGAAGTGGATATCTGGATTCTATTTGATAACAGTTTAAATAAAGGAGAACGTGTTGCTTTCGGAGGTAGACTGCTTCCAACAAAGATTAAGGATATTGTTAAATTTAAAAGAATTAAGGATTATGAGTGAAAGTGAGATTGAGGGCTTTATCAACAAAGTTGAATCAGGCTTAGTTGAAGCTCAGCATGATATGTTGGTAGAAAAGGCTTTATACAATCGTCCTGTTGTCATTAGTGACGGAAATGGCGGGGTAGTAGAAGTTTCTGCCAAGCAATTATTAAATTAGAAAAGTTTTTATCATTCTTTTAACTAGAGTCGCCCTTCCCCCTTTGCTTTACCCTTCGGTCAGCGATTTTCAATTCCGCTACGTACCGGTGGCCGTTGGTTCAGGGCGTGCTGCTTGGTTTTGCCTGCGTTCTGCTTCTTCTCTTTCCTTCGGCAGAGGATATAAAGCTGCAGAAAGCGGAGATGTAGATTACGAATATCACCATATAATCAAGGGTCTATACGCCACCTTTTATTCGTGGCATATAGACCCTTGTCGTTTCCCGTGACGTGCGGGGAATTATACTGAAGAAAATCCCCCATCCCGCTTGAGGAAGCAGGATGGGGGATAGTTTCTTATTTCTTCTTGAGCCCCTTGTATGCAAGGAAAGCTACAATAACAATGGCAAGAGCCAAGATGATGTAACCGAGCTCATGACTATACTTTAATGCCTGCTGATATACATCTTGAGTTGTTTTATAGTCTGTATATTGGTATATCCCCCAACCGATGATTGCTAAAACAGTATTCCAGATGCCAGCACCGATTGTGGTATAGAGCAAGAATTTGCCTACATGCATACCTGCCAAACCGGCTGGAATACTGATTAATTGGCGAACAGCTGGTACCAGGCGCCCAAAAATAGTGGATGCGGCTCCATGCTTGCGGAAATACTCTTCTGCAACTTCTACCTTTTGGCGGTCTATCAGGCACATATGTCCGATGCGGCTGTCTGCAAAACGGTAGATGATAGGGCGGCCTACCCATTTAGCTAAATAATAGTTGATAAGTGCACCGATATTGGCACCAATGGTGGCAAACACGATGACTAGGATAAACGACATTCCGCTATCAGGATCCATGGCTTTCCATGCTGCAGGTGGAACAACCACCTCTGATGGGAATGGGATGAATGAACTCTCGATAGCCATGAAAAGGGTTACTACCCAGTAATTTAAATTGTCGAGTATCCAAAGAAAAAGCTCTGCTGTATTCATTTGTTATCTGAATCTAAATAATATCTGTCTCAGTGTTGAAACTGAGACAGATATAGGTGATTTATTTATTCTGTTTTGCCCATGTATCCTTCAAGCCAACGGTTTTGTTGAATACTGGTTTTTCTGCAGTAGAATCAAGATCGGCCATGAAATAACCGATACGCTGGAACTGGAGATATTCACCTGGCTTCTTGTTGGCTGCATATTCCTCAATATAGCAGTTAGGATAGTCGTGGAAGCTGTCTGGGTTGAGCAACTCGTGGAAGTCACGTTCATCAGCAGATGGATTTTCTACCATAAAGAGACGGTCGTATTCGCGCACCTCTGCCTTTACGCAGTGATCTGCTGATACCCAATGCAATGTACCCTTAACCTTACGGTTGGCACCTTCCATGCCGCTCTTACTGATAGGATCGTATTCTGCCTGAATTTCAGTGATAACGCCATTTTCGTCCTTTGTGCATCCAGTGCACTTAACGATGTAAGCATTCTTCAGACGAACTTCTTTACCCGGAGTCATACGGAAGAATTTTTTAGGAGCATCTTCCATAAAGTCAGCACGCTCTATCCAGAGATTCTTAGAGAATGTGATGGTGTGTGTGCCATCAGCTTCATTTTCTGGATTATTGATGGCTTCCATTTCCTCTGTTTCACCTTCCGGATAGTTGGTAATTACGAGTTTTACAGGATCAAGTACTGCACTCACACGACATGCTTTCTTGTTCAAGTCTTCTCTAACAGATGCTTCGAGTAAGGCCATATCGTTGAGAGCATCGAACTTAGTATATCCGATACTGTCGATAAACATACGAATACTCTCAGGAGAGTAACCGCGACGGCGCATTCCGCAAAGAGTAGGCATACGTGGGTCGTCCCATCCGATAACCAGTTTCTCATCAACCAGCTGGTGAAGCTTACGCTTGCTCATTACTGTATAAGTGAGGTTCAATCGGTTGAACTCAATCTGACGTGGACGATTGTCGTTTAATACATCTGCAGTTCCGTCCTTCTCCTTCAAGAAGTCGATGAACTTATCGTAAAGCGGACGGTGAGGTACAAATTCCAATGTACAGATAGAGTGGGTTACCCCTTCAAAGTAGTCACTCTGTCCATGAGCAAAATCATACATAGGATATGCATGCCATTTAGTTCCTGTACGGTGATGAGGAGTATGGATGATACGATACATGATAGGATCGCGGAAATGCATATTTGGATTCGCCATATCGAGTTTTGCGCGAAGAACCATGCTGCCTTCTACGGCCTCAGGAGTATTCATCTTCTCAAACAAAGCAAGGCTTTCTTCGATTGGGCGATCACGATATGGACTAGCAGTACCCGGTGAGGTAGGAGTACCCTTCTGCTGTGCAATTTCTTCAGCAGTTTGTTCATCTATATATGCATTGCCCTTCTTGATCATCCAGACAGCAAAATCCCAAAGCTTCTCAAAGTAGTCAGAAGCATAGTAGATATTGCCCCACTTGAATCCGAGCCACTGGATGTCTTGAAGAATATTCTCTACATATTCATTGTTTTCCTTGCTAGGGTTAGTGTCATCAAAACGAAGATTGCAAACACCATTATATTTCTCTGCAACACCAAAGTCCATGCAGATAGCTTTGGCATGGCCGATATGCAGATAACCATTAGGCTCTGGCGGAAAACGCGTCTGGATTCGTCCTCCGTTTTTGCCTTCTTTGAGATCTTCCTCAACTAACTGTTCTACGAAAGAGATACTTTTCTTCTCTTCCAAATTGTTTTCTTCATTAATTGCCATAATTCAATAAAAAGAATAATTTTTAAATTTATGGTGCAAAGATACAAATTTAATTGTAAGTACCGAAATTATCTGGCAGATAATTTTGTTTTGGGAGCAATAATTCACAAAATATGTTTTTAAACATATAAAAAGATTCGTTCGTTTCGAAAAATATGTCTATCTTTGCATCGTTATCCTGAATACAATCTTTTTACCTTAAATGAAACTAATACCAAAAAGAACGCCTTCGCTGTGAAGCGAGGGCGTTTTGCTTTTTATACCAGGTTCATATTCTATTACTTTTTGCGGAATGTTTCGTTCTTAATAATGATAGAACCTTCTTCTGTATCGAGTGTTGCCTGCTCCTGAACGTCGGCATCAAGACCCTTGCGGCTCAGGATAATCACTGCTGCTTTACCTTCTGGCTTAGCTGGCAATTCCCACTTGTAAAATTCCTTATCAAGGCCTTTTACTTTAACAGAGAAATCACTGTTCAAAGTTACACAGCGCTCACCATCTGCGCTCTTATATTCACCGGCTGCGGCAGCCTGAAATGCAGAATCGGTTACAACTGTCTGTTCTGCCTGAGCTGGTGCCTGTGCTGGTGCTTTTTTCTCAGAACATGCTGTGAAAGCTATCAGGCCCATAGCAAATGCAAGAATTGATAATTTCTTCATAATCTTTAAATTTTATATGTTAATAATAATGTTAATCTAAACCATTTTTATAATCTAACTCTTTTTATACATTTGTTTATCTCAGTGGTATGCTATAGAAAGATAGTATTCCACTGGTACAAATGATTACCCAAATAGAAACGAGCCCCGTAATGATAGGGACGCTTGCAAATCTGATGTCGTGGTTGGGCTTAAAACGTTCGGTATGCTTCCTTAAAAAATACTGAAATATATAATAATATAAGGTGGCATAGAGAAAACCAATGAGGGTACCAATCAGGATGTCGCCAAAATAGTGTACACCGAGATACATTCGGGAATAACTGGTTATCAATGCCCATAGGCATAAGAATATCGTGAGTTTGCTCCGGCGAACCAGATATTGGGCAAAGAAGGCCATGCTCCATGCATTGGCTGCATGAGAAGACGGGAAACCATATCTTCCACCCCGATATCCTTGAACAACATGTACCATCGGACTGATAGGATTATCAGGATTGCTGGGACGCATTCTTGCTACCAATGGCTTCAGAATTCCTGATGCAGTCTGGTCTGAAAACAAGATAATCAGAGTGATGACAACTATAGTGCTCATCACAACCTTGACAGGAAAATTCTTCAGCAGTACAAAGATAAAACTGGCATAGAACGGAACCCATACAAAACGGTCTGAGAAAATCATCATGAAGTAATCCCAATACACGTTGTGAAAACCATTGAAAAACAGAAAAATCTGCGTATCAATCTGTTCTATTTGATGAAGTAATTCTATCATAGTCTTTCTTTATGAAATTCTGTAATGTTCGCTTTCTTGTTTCTGATAATCTGTTGCCCTGTCGTTTGGGCTATTTTGCACTCAAGTCATCGTACAACTTCTGAAGATAAGCCATGCCTCGCTTCAGGTTATAACCTTTTTTGCCTTTATCATAAACAACCTTTTTGGATTTGTTGTCGTAGATGATAGAGTTTTCCTCTGATACCATGCCGAAAGCATCGGGTACATCAAAGAATGCAAATTTAGGAGTAGCATCACTCAACATGTTCTTGCTGAACAAGAAGTCTTTGTGAGGAATGCCTAATTGTCCGAGCAGTGTAGCTGCTATATCATGCTGACTTCCTATGAGCTTAACATTCATTGGGCGAGCTATTGCTCCACCGGTCATGATAAGTGGAATCTGATAGCGGCTGCGGTCAAAGTTGTCAAGATGTTCTTTGTATGCGCCAACATGATCGGCAACGAGTAATACCAAAGTATTTTTCCATCTAGGCAATTTGCTGTATTCACGCAGAAGATGACCTATGACACTATCAGTGTAAGCAAATGCATTTAAACGTTTGTCTTTCAGTCTGCTATATGGCACATCGAATGGCTCATGACTGCTTGATGTCTGGAATACTCTCAGCATAGGCTGTTTGGTGTTTTGTTCTTTCCTGAGGTCTGCAAGCAGCCGGTTGGCTACTATATGATCGTGTACTCCCCATTTGCTCAATTTGTCTTCTATAGGGAAATCACTATCTGAAATGATTCTCTCATAGCCCTGGGAAACCAGCCAAGAGCGTTGGTTGGCAAAATCAACATCACCACCATAATAATATGCATTGCCGTAATGCTTTGCTTTAGCCAATGAACGTGCCAATGATGGTAATTGTGCAGATTTTGCCGGGTAGCGCATGATGCTGGTTGTAGGTTGTGCAGGATAACCGCTCAAAACAGCAACCAATCCACGATCCGTGCGGAAAGTATTGGAATAGAATCTTGGGAAGAAAATTCCCTTTTGGGCTATTGAGTCCAAGCAGACCGCTACGTCTTTATGCCTTCCGACGGAAGGCATGATGTCGTTGGCAAAGCTTTCCATAATAATAATAAGTATATCTGGCTTTCCGTTTTTCCGAGCTTCTTCATTCAGGAGCGGGTAGGTATTCTGGTCGCTTGAACTTACCATTTGAGCAAAGAGCTTGTTAGCTTCTTCTTCTGGCATGTATCGGTATTGCGATGCAAAATCTTCCTGATGGGTAAGTGATTCAAACAGGCTGAACATCGGATTGACGGCAGCATGATTCAAAAACGCATTTTGGCTGAAATATGCCTTTCCTGTATTTGTTGTAGATACAGTAAATCCTCCTCTGATAGGGATGAAGAGAAGGGCAGTAAGCAGCAACAAAATAAGAGAATGGCGCATACGATGATGCTCTATGTCAGAGTAGCGTGTTCTGCGACCACTGCCGAAATCTCCAAAACCATAGTTGCTGTATCTGCTGGAATAGCGCTTCTGGGTATGAGGCATGCGGAGTGCGAACCAGACGGCTATGGTAAGCAGCACAGTGATGAGGAGAGCAAAAAAGATGTAAAGCCCTCCAACACTTGCAAGTGCATCCTTTGGCGAAGTAAAGAAATAATATAATGGAGTGCTATCTAGCGGGAAGTTCCAATATGGATATAATCCTGCATTCAGTATGAATGTAATGGAAACCAGGAAAGATGCCAGTATATAATAAGCATTCAGAATGGGACGTATAATCTCCTTACGAAACCAAATCATTGCGATGAGCAACAAACCCGGTAGTGCGGTGAGGTAACCAGCCATAGAGAGGTCGAGTGATAAACCATACCACATCACTGTAGGCATTTCGCTCCAGATATTATCGATAGGTTGTGTAGCAGAAGCCTTTTCCAATATCATGAAAAATGGTTTCTGAAAACCGAACAAAATGACAAACGTAAAATACGTTTTTATAAACCACAATATTTGCTTCATATCTATGCTTCTTGTCTAATAATTATGATATACTCGGCTTTGAGCTTGAAAATTAATGCAAAAATAACCATTTTATTTCATATAAACGACTTTTTTGTGTTTATTTTTCAAAAAAGTGAGAAAAAATTTGGTCGTTCTAAATAAAAGTCGTACCTTTGTTGTAATAAATTTTATAACATAACTATGGCTAAGTACAATATTCAACCTAAAAAAGAAAAAATAGCAAGATATCAATCTATGCTGAGTGAAGAAACTAAGGACCGCCTTCGCGACGAGATAATCCGTGTTCTTGTTACTGAAAGAAAGTACAAGGACCCAGACTATAGTTCCAAGAAACTTGCAGAGGATTTGAATACTAACTCTCGCTATATTTCTGCTGTATGCGCAACTCGATTTCATAAGAATTATGCCGAGTTGGTGAATGATTATCGAGTAAACGATGCTATGTCTTTACTTACCGATAAACGTTATGCAAGAATGACTGTAGAAGGTATCAGCGAAATGGCTGGTTTCAATACTCGTCAGAGTTTCTATGCTAATTTCTTCAAGCGAATAGGCGTTACTCCTCGTCAATATCGTGCTAATCATTTTAAGGGATTGGAGTAAGTTTAATAGTTAATAACTAGAACATGAAACAAAAAGGAGGGTGTATCATAAGTTAATGATTCACCCTCCTTTTTGTTTTTACAAACTATTGCGAGTTACCTCTTGAAGTAGTTTCTCAATGCCTGGTGGCGGATACTCCTGTTCAATCTGCGTATGGTCAGATTTCGTATCTGGCGAACTCGCTCGCGTTTGAGCCCCATATCTTCAGCAATTTCAGCCATCGTTTCCTTAGGAACCCCTATACCATAGAATTTGGTGATGATTTTTTTCTCTCGTGGCAATAAATCTGCAATGCTTTCTGCCATCTTTTTCTTCATCATTTCTATGTTCAGGGTATCATCTGCAATCTTTACATCCGGATCGTTTAATATGTCTAATAGGGTATACGGATTGTTTGCGCTTAGTGGCGCATCTACAGATACAGCCTTGTCTGCGTTTCTTGGGGCATATTTCTTCTGGTCTTTCGGTAAACGATAAACTCCTGATTGTTTATCAATGGCCTGTGATATAGCCTTGTGAACGAATGGACCGGCATAAGCCACAAAATCGGTGCCCCGGTCGGCTTGGAACTTTCTGGCTGCCATAAGCATTGCCAGCGTTCCTTCGCTAACCAAGTCATCAAACTCAACGCCTTTACCTTTATACTGGTTGGCTACTGATTTTACATAGTTTAAGTTCTCACTAACTATCTTGTTTATTTCTTTTTCTGTCATATTCAATAATTCTTTTTGCAAATATACATAGAATAATTCAAAAAAACAAGTATTTTGCTCATTTTAACCAATCATTTTGGTTTCCACATATTATATATGTTTCTATGATTTGCATAAAGCTGCGTATGGACAGTATTCGCAACGATGCTTATCATCTGTAGGTCGGAATGGTTGGTCCCTGTCAAAGATGTTGGCGATGAGAACTTTCAGTTGTTTCATAAACTCTTCTTCGTATACATCTATGCTACTGATGAGTTCCTTGCCCATTTTTAATGTCGGATCATAATCTTCTGCTCCTGCATTTTGTATAAACAGCAAGCCTGGAGATACGGGCTCTTGAGCCGGATTCAGATTCCTGTTGTGGCTTACAATAATCGAGTAGAGCATAGATTGTAAATAATAATCTGTATGCTTGTTGAGCATGGATGGATCAAACACTTCGCTCAGTTCTCTTGGACGTGTTGTTGAAATACGTCCTGTTTTATAGTCTATTACGCGGATTCGTTCTGCAAGATTATTGCCATTTGCATGACCGTTAGCTGCAACAGCGTCCAGTCGGTCGATAAAACCTCCTATTGACAGAGATAAATTGCCGATACTTGTTTCTACTTCGACGTCAGTTTTTACAACCAGCTCTAATCCGAGTATGGTGAATGGAGCCTGGCGCATATCTATCGTGACAAGTTGCCGGATATACCTTGCTATTACTTCTTTATTAATCAGTTGCAGACCATTATATTTCGGACGATACCCTGCAGCGCTAACTTTAAAGAGTTCTTCTCTGAACGCCTGATCTACCAGGCGATAAACAAGCGATTCATCTTTTAAGGCTTGCTCTAATTGCTCTTTTGATACAACGATAGGACGAGTCAGTTTGAGTTCACCTTTACCGTCGGTTGTCAGAGCATCGCTGCTTGCTAATCCCAGATAGAACAGTTCTGCTGCCCGATGGAATATATTTCCAAATACTTTGTTGTCTACTTCGTCCTCATCCATTTCATCTGGCTCAATCAGTCCTTCTACATATTTATAGTAGAATTGCTTTTCACATCTCAAATAGGTATTTAAAAATGTTGGCGTAAGCATTTTCAAATTCTTGAGCTGGCTGAGCGCATGAAGTTTTTTCTCTATTGGCTCATAAGTAGGGCGCAGTGTGTTTTGTCCTGCGACCAAAGAAAAGCGCTCGATGTCATGATGGCTTTCTACCAGGAGTTGTAGCATAAAACGGCTCATCTCACCCGATTGACCATCTTCTGTTGCGTTATTGTAACATAAAGTGATGTCGTTTGAGCGTTGGAGCAGACTGTGAAAATAATAGGCGTATATGGCTACTTTGTTATCTACCGTAGTCAAGCCGTATGCCTTTCTCAATGAATAGGGAATAAATGAAGCATCGTTCACACCTTTCGGCAGTTTCCCTTCGTTGCATGAGAGTACTAAGATATGTTCGAAATCAAGATTTCGAGTTTCCAATACTCCCATTACTTGTATTCCTTCTGCAGGTTCACCATGGAAAGGAATACTTGTAGACTGGATGAGCTGTTGGATGAGTCGTTCCAGAGTGATGCAGTCTACTGCTAAGTCTCCTGTCTGGATGAGTTCTTGCAGACGGTTCAATAAGGTATAGGTCCTGAAGAGCGATTCCTGGAATAAAGGATCGTCCTGTTCTTTACTATTCACACCTATTGTCTTCAAAATATCCAGCAGATACTGGATGAGTCTCAAGTTGTATTCATTTTCTGTTGCAGTCTCACCCAAATCTTTGAAAAGCAGTGACAAACCTTCATCACCATCCATGCTTAGGAATTGGCGGGTAGGATAGAACTGCTTCTGCTCGTCAAGAGCGCTCAAGAGTTTGCTATAATTTTGAGAAATATAGCGTGTGTATGGATGACGGAGCGCCATGAGCACATTGTGTAAGCGATAGTTGTTACTATGCTTGGGGTGACCTACGCCCTGCAACTTGATGAGTTGTTGCAGCAAACTGTAGAATGGTGTCTGTTGAAGCGGATAGCCCAATGTTATATTATATGCTATCTTGTCGTTCTCAGAATAATCTGGCAACGACTTGATGTCTTCGTTAGTAGGAAGACTATGTATAACACTTTGTAATAATCCTTCATCGGCTAATACTATAGCCACTTTTTTTCCATATTTATAGCGTTTCTTTTCTTTAAGCCATTGGTTTACATAGCGGGCCTGAATGTTTTCTGTAGATGCCGATATGTATGTAATGTCTTTATTGTTATCAAAGTTATGATAAATTTCACGAAGATCATGAGGAGGCATATCATTCAATTCGTTAGGATAATATTTGAGATATTCACGAATATAGTGACCTGCCTCATGGTTGTTTTGCATATAATAGTCATCGTAGTCCCAATAGAAATGTGCTTTACCCTCTTTCATCAAGCGGTCGCAGAGTTTCCGTTCTACTACTTGCATCATATTAAAACCGACAAAGAGATATTTCTTGTGTTGGAATTTGATATTTTCATCATTTACAACTTTCCGATACAGAGCCCCCTCATAAGCCAATCCCTGTTCTTCAAGACGCATGTTGAACTGCTTATAGATATCAAGAAAATGGCTCCATAATTGTAGAAATCTCTTTTTGAGTTCTGAGTTGTGATCATCGTTGAAATTGCTGAAAAATTTCTTAATCAGCGTTTTCTGTTCTTCTCTAAGATATGAGATATCGTCAAGTTCATGTATATTGCTAAGATTGGCAAAGAGTTTTTCTGCTTCTGCCATGTTTTTATCAATATCGTCAAAATCTGTGATAAGAAGTTGTCCCCATCCATAAAAATGGTCTAGGGTCTCATCAATACCAGTGCAGGCTACGAATGTTTTATGTAAATCGCAAACAAGTTTGATTGGGTCTCCAACTTTCAATGTGCTATGTTTGCGAAACAGGTCGCTGATAGTTATGTAAGATGGCGACCAGATAGAGTGATCAGTCAAACGTGCCAGACTCTCGTTGAGGAAAAGAGCGGCGCGTTTATTTGGAAACACGACGGCAATGTCGCTGAGATTGTTTCCATATTTCTCGAGTATATCTCTTGCTACATATTTTAAAAATGTTTTCATATCTTAATGGACTTTTCAATGTTTGCAACTGTTCTTTATGTTGCCCTGTTTTTTGGAAAGGGGCAATAGAACCATATTATTTTATTACTTCAACTATTCTGTTAGGGTATACATACCATAGATAACCTTTTACTCGGTGATGTCCCATGCTTCTTAATAAACCGATGTATTTTCTAACCTGTTCATGGTGTTCTACTTTCTGTTTACCGAATTTGAAGTCTACCACGATGGTTTCATTTTTTGAGTTTTGCATCACGCGGTCTGGACGGTATTCTGCCATTTTTCCATTTTCAACTGTCAGGATAGAACATTCATTTAGTATGGTCAGTTCCTTATCAAACCATTTTGCGACCTTTGGTGATTCAAGTCTTTTCCTGATCATCTCCTTTATTTTCTCTGGTGTGAGGTCTTGATCGTATAAAAGTCCGTCTAACTCCAACTGTTTCAGGGCTCCATCAATATCATCAACCGTGCGGATTGTAGAAAAGAGGTTGTGCAAAATGGTACCCATTTTGATATAAAACTTCTGTTGTTCTTCCGTTTCATCACGCTTTATAAAGTCACGGCTCTGGTTACTTTGTCTGAATTCTGGCATTTCAGGCGTAACATTTATTTTAATTTCTAAAGGTTGAGAATAGGCTGAGAGCACGTTTGTATCCTTCTTCTCGTTTGATTTCTTGGAAGAATCAGGTACATATATTTCATTATAGCAGAAAGATATGTCATCTGTTTTGGCATCAGAACCTATTCCTGTTAACTCCATCTTTACATCATTAGCTTCAAGTCGGCTGGCTACCTTGTCGAGTACAGATTCGATAATGGCAGAACGATATGCACTATTAGCTCGTTTGCCAATTACAATCAGATTGTGACTGGCACGTGTGAAGGCTACATAAAGCAGATTCAAATTGTCGACTATGTTTTGCAGATGTTCATGATTATAATCTGCTTCATATATACTTTGCTTCATCAGTTTAGCACTGAAATCTATAGGTACCAGTGGAAGCTCGTTGTATGGAGCTTCTTGCGGTGTGCACCAGATAGTGTTGGCTTTTTCTAGTTGCCAGTCACAGTAAGGCATGATAACATGATCGTATTCCAGTCCCTTACTCTTATGTATAGTAAGGAATCTGATACCGCCATCGCCATCGCTATGAATGCTTTTTTCGTGGATACGGTTATCCCACTCTTTCAGAAATCCAGTGATATCACTACTGTTATCTGTGAGATATTTACTTAAGCAATCATAAAAAGTACAGATGTAGGCAGTTTGCTTGATCATGTCTTTTATTTCGCCAAGTTTAAGTTCTGAAAAAAGGCGTTCTGTGAGATCGAACAGTGGCATTTCCAGATACTCAGAACGATTGGTCAAAAGTTGTTCCGGCATATTTCCAGCTACAGAATACGTGTCACAAAACTTGTTGAGAGTTGCTAATGCAATATTGTCATTTGGGTGTACCAGAATGTAGAGAGCGTTAACCAATGTGCATACTGCTTGGGAGGCATCCAGCCTGAATGCCTCATCAGAAACCAACGGATAGTCGGAATGGTTCATAAAATACTCAGCAATGTCCTGTATGTTACGGTTGCTTCTTACCAGGATTGCTATTTTGTTGCAAGGAACACCTCTTTCAACCAACTTGTCTACAGTGTCCAATGTTGTTTGCATCATTCTGTCTTCAATATTTTCACCGCCCAGGAGCTGAATACTGATAGAACCATTAGGAACAGAATGGTGGTCTGGTACTTGCTGGCAGACATCGCTATATGCGCTTTCCAGCTGTTTACATTCTTCAGGACATTTATCTGTCAGGTCTTCAATCTCCAATTTTACTGCTTCTGTGAAAAAAGCATTGTTAAACTCAATGATGTTTCTATCAGAGCGGTAGTTGGTACCCAAAGTTTCTATGCTTACTTCTTTCGCGCTTTTATTAAATTCTTTATCGATATTATTGAGCAGTCTCCAATCGCCGGATCGCCATCTGTAAATACTTTGTTTTACGTCACCAACAATGAGGTTACCTGCATCTTCTCTACTCATGGTTTCTTCGAGCAGCACTTTAAAGTTCTTCCATTGGATGGTGCTAGTATCTTGGAACTCGTCAATCATTATATGGTCGAGTTGAGTGCCAATCTTTTCAAAGATGAATGGCGAATCGTTATCCTTTATCAGTGAGTTGAGCAAGGTCTGAGTATCGCTCAAAAGGAAACGGTTTGCCTCTCTGTTCATCTCCCTGACCTTTTTATCTATGCTTCCCAAAAGGCGGAGCTGATTAAGATGATTTATGGTCAGATCGGTACTTTTGAAGATTCGGGTGAGTCTTGGACGATTATCTTCTGCAAACAGCAGAATAGGGTAGAGCACCGATTCTACATAATTGAAGATATCAGTACAATTTTTTACATCAGATTTTTTGACCCATGCTTCCGGATTTTCCCGACATTTATTAAAAGTATCATTATGTAGATCATCATCACTGTATTTACCATTTTTCAGCTTGTTGAAATAGCTCCAAATACCTCTCGTTTTTCCAGCTAAGTCGTCTGACGTAAAGCCTTCTTCTTCAAGGGAATCGAAAAAAGTAGCAGCAATTTCTTTAAGCTGCTCTTTTGCCTTATCGCGCTTTTTCTTCATTCGATCGGTAAAATCCTTGAAGAAATCTTCTTGTTCCATCAATTCTGTCAACTTGTCGGAATGAGCTTTGTAATAATCCTTGAATATGTTCTCACCGAATTTCTTGATCTGTCCTATGACATTCCAACTCTTATCATCATCAATATTTTCTTTGATATAATCCATAATCCAGAAAAGTAGACGATCGGTATCTTCAAGACTTTCTATAAGTTCATCAACGGCATGCTGTTCTATTTGATAGTCATTGAGTTCTATCCGTAAATTGGCAGTCAGATCAAGTTCACGTGCAAGATTTCTCAATACACTCTGAAAGAACGTATCGATGGTCATAACCCGGAAATAGTTATAATTATGTATGAGCAAATGCAGGGCTGATTCTGCATTTTTCTGAATTTGTTTGGATGAAAGATACGGTAAAGCCTGCTGTATTTGATTTACATAATCGTTTGCTTCTGGTAGTCCGTGTGCAATTTCGTATAATTTTCCTAAGATACGCATTTTCATTTCTTCAGTAGCTTTGTTGGTGAAGGTTACTGCAAGAATGGTTCTGTAGGAAGCAGGATTAGCTATCACGAGTGTCATATACTCGCGAGCCAAAGTAAATGTTTTACCTGATCCTGCACTTGCTTTATAAACAGTTAGTTGTGAACTCATATTTTGTTTTTTTTATGATGTTATTGATATTGTGCCCTAGAAATCATGTTTTATCCATGCTTTTATGAATATTACCAATCTCTAAATAGTTCAAAACCGAAGCGACAGCCTATGCCATTAAACTTCGTGTTTTTGAAGGCTGCAAAGAATCCTAATGTAATAGCTCTTGTTGTTACTCCATATCCCCATTCTGTATATGGGTGTAAATGGTTTACAACAAGACTGCTTACATACAGACGCTCTGCTTCTATATATTTCCCAATCAGGGGGAGCCATGCAGTTGCAATCATGGGAGCTTCATAAGTGAAGTTTCCGCGAACGTAATAATCACTGGCATTATACCATTGGGATGGCAGTAATTCGAATTCTCCACTCCAGCTATCATTCCAGCCTCCAGGAATATTGTCGTCATGGAAATTGGTATAGTCAACGAAGTCCCAATGATCACCTTTGCGGGTATAAAAGCCAGCTCCTAATCTTATAGAATATGATTGACGGCGTGATGCTTGAAAAATAGTTTGTGCATCTGCTTCTACCCGTTCGTAGTCTATGTTTGAACCTAGTAGGTTTTTCCATCCCTTTTCATAGTCTATTTTAAAGATAGAGCCTTTCTTACCCCATGGTAACAGTTCTAAAGCTACAGCTGGTGCTACTGACACATATTTGCTTGGATAATTAAACAGTTTATAGAAACTTTCTACTACAGCTTTTCGTTGATGTGAAACCAAGCCAATCTCAAAACCGACATAGTCGTTGAAACTCCAGTGGTTAGTAAGACGAAGGTAATCATCTTTAAACTCTGTCAGTTTCCTGTTATTAGCATCAATATCTGTTGAAATTTCCGGTAATGACAATCCTGGATATTTTGAGAATAGTGGATTTAGAAAATCGTTATCTTCAGGTTTGCTGATGCCTAACATCTTTCGTGCAACACGATTATTCGATATTCTATTACCATTACCGATTTCTAACTTCAGATATCCATTGTGCTTCGGGTTATAGTTGAATGTCATTGGTATATTGAAATAAAATCTGTGTTGTTTCATACTGTAACCTCCTTTAAAGCGAAGCCCCAATTCCAGATTTTCTGTAAACCTGTAGCCACCCTTCAGGTCAAACTTGTATACAATTCCTTTTCGCTCGGAGTATCCCATATAGAGTGGGTTGAGAATAGGACTGATACGGAAGTAGCCTTGGTTTTGCTTTCCGAAGCCTTGGGAAATCCTGTTTAATACATTATCACCGATAACATCCCAAAGTATGTCTTTTGCAAAGTTTTTCTCTGGTATGTTGTTATTCAAGGAATCTGTTATTTGTTTCTTTTTTTCGTAGAATTTTCTGTATATGTCAGCCTCATCTTGGTTTAACTCAATAGGGCGCACTTTTGCCATTAATGCAGTATCGGCTACATTATTGAGTGAATCACTTAATATTTTCGGCAGTCCGTATACAGTTGTATACATGCCCGTTATCTTGTTACCCATAAAACTGAAGTTAGCTCTCATGCTGCACCTTGCAGGAGAAAGTGAACCAAATCCGTCTTTACCCATAATGATCGAGATATAGAAACGGGTCATATCATATTCGCCCTCAAAGTCTACCATGCTTATCTTTCCGCTTTGGGAATCAACAATGGCACGTGCTTCAATAACTTGGGTGTTTTTGAGACGTGGATATACGTAGACTTGTGCTTTGCCGAATGGTAATTGGGTGACGGCATATTTATAATATCTGCGATTCTTATAGTGGAAAGGAGAAAGAATATTAGTTTCGAAAAGTGTTTCTCCATATACCGTTGGAGTCATGTATTTCAGAACTGATGACAATGTGTTGCTTCTATGCGGAATGGTGCTTATGTTCAGCAAACGCTTGGCAACTGGTCTGCCATTTGCGTCTAGCGTCATTTGGTTATAAAACTCGCTGATGAATCTTCTGCCACCGCCATGAGCCACCGCATACATTGTCGGTACTAGCATGAGCGTTGCATTACGTTTGTTTGTTTTGATTTGAAATTTAGTGTAGGCATAACTCTTGTGCTCAGCTCTACCTGTTGTGTCAACAGATTGTGAATATTTAAATACCAAACACATCACCGAGTCACTAAAGGCGTCTCTCGGTGACATTCTTCTTGCATTTGCTGCAAAAGCCATCATGCAGAAGATAATCGTCAAAATGATGTGTGTTTGATATTTCTTCATTTATTATGAGTTAAGATGTTACTTGGCAGAAGAACTATGCCAAATATTTTGGGCAACAGCTTTCCTAACCAAGATATTTCATAAGGATTCCTATCTTCCCGGATTCTCTCAGTTTGGTGATGCTTTTTTCTCTTATTTGGCGAACTCGCTCACGGGTGAGCCCCATTTTATCACCAATTTCCTCGAGCCCCTTTTCGGTTTCCCCAATTCCGTAGCATGCGCAGATAATTTTCAGTTCGCGATCCTTGAGGCAAACTTTTAAAACCTGTCTTAGGTCTTGTGCCATACTTTCATGGTCAACCTGCTTGTCTGTTCTGGCATCGTCTCCGCTTGCCATTACATCTGCCATAGAGTTGTCATCGTCATCACTAAATGGAGCATCGATGCTTACATGATGACCACTGGCAGCCATGCTCTGAGAAATCTTGTCCTCGTCAACACCCGTTCTGGCAGCAAGTTCTTCAACGCTTGGACGGCGTTGGTTTTCCTGCTCAAACTTATTAATTTCCTGGTTTACCTTATTGAGTGATCCTACCTGGTTGAGAGGAAGTCGAACAATTCGGCTTTGCTCTGCTATTGCCTGTAAAATACTTTGACGAATCCACCATACAGCGTATGAGATAAATTTGAACCCTCGTGTTTCGTCGAAGCGTTCTGCAGCCTTGATGAGTCCGATGTTTCCTTCGTCAATCAAGTCTGTCAAGGTGAGTCCCTGGTGCTGATATTGTTTTGCTACCGACACCACAAAACGTAAGTTGGCTTCAATCAACTTATTTTTTGCTCTTTCGCCAGCTCTACCTCCCTTGCGGATAGCTTGAGCCAATTCTATTTCTTCATCAATAGAAACCATAGGGGCTCTACCTATCTCTACAAGATATTTGTCGAGGGCTTCACTATTACGATTGGTTATACTCTTTTGTATCTTAAGCTGTCTCATTATCTTTCCTCTTAGTTACACATTGCACAATTGGCGCAAAGATAATAAAAATATTGATACACGACTAGAATTATAACTTACTTTAACGTAATTAACCTAACTTACTCATTTAAAGGTTATTTTACGGTCTTGTTCTTAACAAAACTTTGAAAAGCATCATCGTATCCGTTAAACACGTTGATGTCTACCTCTCCATGTATTCCTGCTACTCTTCCGTCGGGGCAGAGTTGCCAATATACCAATCGGATGTCTGGTTTATACTCTCCATATCGTGCAATCCAAACCTGGTAGTTATGTTTCAGATCGGGAGCCTGTGGCAGATAGCGATTTACGAAAGTTTGGCTGATGTAAAGAATAGGCTTAACACCAGTTGCTCTTTCTACAATTCTAAGCCAAGTTCTAATGCGTGCAAACAATACTCCAGCCCCTCCCATTTTCTTGATTTGACTAGGAAGCGGTTCAACATCAAGAACTGGAGGAAAATCGCCTTTCCTAATGATACTGTGTTTCAGAAAGTGTCGTGCTTGTTCGGCAGCAGGTGTTATGGTGGTAAAGAAGTGATAGGTTCCAACCTTGTAACCATGTGCTTTTGCATCACGATAATCTTTTCTGTAATATGGATTTAACAGCGATTTACCTTCTGTACTCTTGATATAGATGAAGCGAATCGGGAAGTTTACTGTTCCTGATATGGTCTTTTTGCTGAGACGTCCAAGATGTGTAATGCGTAAACGGTTCCAGTTGATAGCATATTTTTTTCTGCCTTTTCCATGCTGGTATTTGCTCAGGTCTATGCCATAAATACGTTCCGATGTATATACGAGTCTTTCGCCTTTATAGCGGTCATTTTTCCATTCGCCTATTCGTAATGGCTTCTCGGGAGCAATGCTGAATCCGAATCCTTCACGTTTCCCGTTTTTCCAGTAACCTTCATAATAGGTTCCATCGTATCCTTGCCAGCATCCATGACCGTTTGGTTGATAGATACTGTCGGTTGTACCCCGATAATATCCTAGAGAATCAGGTAAGAGGGTGTAATCAATAGAGCGTCGAAGTGTGACTCCATGAGCTGTTGCTAAAGATGCTGCAAGTTGAGGTGAAATAGCTTTAACCCCTTCAGGAGTTGTTTCTGAGGAAAGTTGGAATATGCGGCTTCCTTGTGCAGTTTCTCCATTCATTGCTTTGATGAGTTTGCATGCCTGACTCTTCCATTTTCCGTTCTCGTCTCTATAATAGGCTTGATATGAAATGGAGCGTTTCAACTTGAAATGTCCCTTTTTCTGTACATGTTTCAGGGAATCAATCAGTTTCTTGGCAGAATCGCGTAGTTCCAGTTCGTGTTGGGTATAAGCGCAAATAGAGTTGTAGCCTACATCCAGAACAGAATGAGAGTGAATATAATAGTTCAGTTCTCCAACTTTCCATTTGGAATCTCTATACAAACTGTCTAAAGAATCAACTTTCTCTTTAAAGATGCTATCCGCATCTTTGCCAAGATAGTGATTCCGGTTGATGCTGTTGTTGTAGCAGGCGGCAAGTCTTCCTTCACATGAAGGAATCAACGCCCAACGATTCATAAAGTTGGCAGCCAGTGTCGTAGTGTCTTCGTCGAACCGGAGTATTGTTTTTCCATTTTGAATTAATTCGTAGTGACTGTATACTTTTATGTTTGCTTTTGCCTTGTTCACTCTATCACTTGATGGGTTCAGGCAATAATAGCTCCATGTGCTGGCGGCAGCCAGCAGAATGAAAACTAAACTTGTGATATATAATGTTTTCTTTTTCATTTGATGATGACCTCCAATATTTTCTTGGTGGTTTCGGTAATCTTTGTTTTTTCAGACGTACGTTCGCCGATAAGCCAGATGATTTCACCTTTACTATCAGTTAATACATGCTGTGTCTTTTTTTGTATATAGTCAAATTTCCTATCGGTCATATAGTCACTCAACAGTTTGCTACCCTTCATGCCGAAAGGTTGAAATCTATCGCCTTCTTTTACCAGTCGGTAGGTGAGGGGAAAACTGACTTTTTCAGCATCCAAAGTGATACATTGCGATTCTTTGCTTGGCATGAAGTCACCCATATGCGAGAAGATTCTTATCTTGATTTGAGTTCCTTCGTCCATGTTGTAAATGCCTTCTTCTGGCAGTCGGAACGCTCTTTGCTCCTGAATGTTATTCAAGTCTTTTATGTTAGAAATCAACAGCTGTTCTCTGTCGATGACTATCATATAGTCTTCGTTTTTCCAAATTTTACCGACACCACGATCCTGACTGAAGAGGCTTTCACAGATGTCATCAATGGCATTGCCATGAAAACCATATCTGCCTAATTCTTTATGAAGTATGAATTCCGGACTTGGAGCATTCATTACAGATACTTTAGGGATATATATAACTTTCCTATAAGAGTCGGATGTACTGATGCTATCCATGCTCTCAAGTATACTTTTCGCTTGGCGTATGTATTTGGCAGAGAGAGCGATATTTTCACTTGCTGCCGGGTTGATACTTTCCAAAAGAGGTACTACATGATGGCGAATTTTATTTCTTAAAGCATCGTCTTCCAAATTTGTTGAATCTGTGACAAAATCTTGCTTTTTTTCTTTTAGGTATTGCAATATATCCTGTCGGCTGATGCAGAGAAGAGGGCGCAGGATGTTTCCGTTTTTGGGGGCGATGCCTGCTAATCCGTCTACTCCAGATCCTCTTAACAGATTCAGAAGTAAAGTTTCTACATTGTCATCGCGATGATGGGCCACACAAATGCCTCCTGCATGCAAGTCTTTTACTAATTGGGCAAAATAGCTGTAGCGTAAGTTGCGTGCAGCCATTTCGATACTTACCTTGTGCAAATGGGCATAAGTATAAGTATCAAAATGGATTCGAGACAAACTGATTCCCTGTTGTTTACACAGATTTACACAAAATTGCTCGTCTCTGTCACTCTCTTCGCCGCGAAGGTGAAAGTTACAGTGCGCAGCAGTAATATTCAGTCCTATATTTTTCAAGATAAGCAATAGGGCAACGCTATCAGCACCTCCGGACAAGGCAACGATATATGGTGCTTGCCACTTGAACATACTATGGTGAATAATATATTTCTTGACGATATTTTCAATTTTGTTCATTCTGCGATACTTTAAAAGTATATGATGTTTTTTATTACTTTCTGTTTTTCAAAAAGTCTTCTGCCCGCTGCAAATCTTCTGGCGTGTCGATGCCTACAGTTTCTACATCTGTAGTACCAACTTTTATCTTGTAGCCATTCTGCAGCCATCGAAGTTGTTCCAGGCTCTCTGCTATTTCTAGTGAGCTTTGTGGCAGTTTGGTTACCTCTTTTAAAACTTCTTTGCGGTAAGCATAGATGCCCAAATGTTTCAGATAAGGAAAACTCTTGAGCCATTCTTCCTCTTCCTTTCCTCTTACGTATGGAATGATGCTGCGAGAGAAATACATAGCAAAGCCTTGATTGTCTACAACAATCTTTGGACTATTAGGATTTTTTACAGCTTCCATACTGGTAAAAGCTTTTCCTAAAGTGGCAATTTGGGTTGTTGGGTCATCAAAACACTGGCAGATGGTTTCCAGTTGACTTTTGTCAACAAAAGGTTCATCTCCTTGAACATTGACAATGACATCCCAGTCTCCACCAATTTTTTCGATAGCTTCTTCTATGCGGTCAGTACCGCTCTTATGATCCTTGCGCGTCATAACAGATTTACCGCCAAATGCTTCTACAGCATTGAAAATTCGCTCATCGTCTGTTGCAACATAGGCTGCTTCTAGACAACTTGCTACTTTCTCATAAACATGTTGTATCACTGGTTTGCCATCTAACATGGCAAGTGGCTTTCCCGGGAAACGTGTTGATGCGTATCTTGCTGGAATAATTCCTATAAATTTCATAATCTTCTATATTTAAACCTGTTTACTATTCAATTCATGCGATTCGTTTAACTTCAAATAAAAAAGTTACACTTCCGCAGACGCAAAAGTACAACTTTATTTTGTATTCACCAAAAAACTTTTTGTTTTTTTGAAAAACCTCAGAGAATATTTAATGTTCTCCCATTTTTTTTATTCGTATCTGATAGCCTCGATAGGGGCGAGCCTTGCTGCCTTCTTTGCAGGATACCATCCAAAGAAAACGCCAGTAAATGTACAGACAGCAAAACTCATAATAATGCTCCAAGGCTCTATTGGGGTGGCTATATGGAAGAAATAGTTAAGACTGAGCGATAAACTAACTCCCAATATCACTCCTATAATACCGCCAGTTACAGAAAGTAAGATAGCTTCTATCAGAAACTGGTTTAAAATATCAATACCTCGTGCGCCCACACTCATTCGAAGACCTATTTCGCGGGTTCGTTCTGTTACAGATACATACATGATGTTCATGATTCCGATGCCGCCTACCAGCAGCGAGATTCCTGCCACGGATCCGAGCAGGATGGTGATTGTAGACATGGTAGAATTCATCATGCTTGAAATTTCCTCTTGAGAGCGGATATTGAAGTCATCTTCATCTGCTTCAGTAGTATCTGTTGCGTCTTTCAATTTGTGGTTGCGTCGCAATATTTCTGTAATCTGATCTTGGGCAGGTTGAGAAGCCTCTTCGGTGATAGCTGAGCAGACGATGCCTCCTAAATAGGTTTGTGCCATAATTCTCTTCATTACTGTTGTATAGGGGGCAAGTACTAAATCATCCAGCTCCATACCCATACTATTGTAACCTTTCTTCTTCAAGACACCGATTACTCTGAATGGAATGCTGTTAAATCGCACAACTTTACCGATAGGATCGCTGCCATCAGGGAAAAGATAGTCAACTACTGTCTGTCCCAAAATACAAACTTTAGATGCAGCCTTAATGTCTGTATCTGTAAACATTTCTCCATCTGCCACTTTCAGTTGTCGGATGGAAAGATAGTCTTGGTTTACACCATAAATGGAACTTTGGGTGTTGTTGTTTCCGTAGATCCACTGTCCGGAACTGTTTACAGTAGGAGAAATAGCTGAGATATAATTACATTCGTCTTTGATGCTCTGATAGTCGGCTTGCTTCAGCGTCTCCATTGACGAAGCATCCTGTCTCACACCGCCACGCATGTCTGCACCTGGTGAAATCATAATCATGTTTGATCCCATCTCTGCGATGTTTGCCTTGATGCTGGCTTTACTTCCTTGTCCGATGGCAAGCATGGTAATAACCGCAGCAATACCGATGATGAAGCCAAGTGCGGTAAGGAAAGAGCGCATTTTGTTGGCAGCAATGGCGCGGATGGCTATTTTGAAAAGATTCTGATAATTCATTTTACTTGTTGTAATGTTAAATGTTAAGTGAAAACTTCGTTTGCTATTGGATGCTAAGTAATTTAACATTCAACACTTAACATTGCCAGAGATGACAACCTCGTAAGTGACTACATTGTTTGTTGTAGTAGCTTCCAGACGAACCTGTTTTACTGTTCCCTGGAATACATCGTCAGGATAAGCATCTACTGTAAAATTAACGCGGTCGCCTTCTTTTACACCGCCTATATCAGCCTCGTCAACATTTGCAATCACCTGCATGTTGGTCAGATCTTTAGCGATAGTAAAGAGCTCTGGAGTGTTGAAGCTTGCTGCTACGGTCTGTCCTTCCTCTACGCTTTTTGATATGACAGTTCCATCTATTGGGGATGTAATTGTAGCATAGCTCAGGTTGGTTTGGGCTTTCTGTACATTTTCCTTGGCCGAAGCTACTTGCTCTTTCGCCTGGCGATAGGTGAGAAGCGCATTTTCATAATCGTCAGCACTTACCAAACCTTTCTTATAGAGGGGCTGGTAGCGGCTCATGTTTGCACTCTGATAGTTCAAACTGCTTTGCGCACTTGCCAGGTTAGCTTTGGCAGTATTCAACTCGCTCATCAGGTTGGTTTTGTCGAGCTCAGCTATGACTTCACCTTTTTTACCTGCGAATTGTAATCAACATAAAGTTTGTTTACAATACCACTCACCTGTGTACCAACCGTTACAGAAGTTACCGCTTCAATAGTACCGGTTGCAGTTACACTATTCTGCAATGTTTGTGTGGTTACAGCTTCCTGCTTGAAGTCTATTTGCTCTTCGTTTTTACTTCCAGAGAACAGCCATGCTGCCACAGCTACGATGATTATCACAATCATGGCAATCCAGATTTTGCTGATTCTAAGTTTTTTCATAAAAATGTATGTATACCTATTAATGATTTGCAATATGTTTTCGGATGTTAATACCAATCTTTCTCTTTAGATTCTACCGTTTTGGTAGAATTTCAACATGTTGATATTCAGAATGGTAAGATACTTTGCCTGAAGCTCGTTCTGTTTAGCCTTCAGAAGATTATCTTTGCCAGTTCTCAATTCTACGATGTTCTTTAATCCCAGTTTAAACTGCTCACTTAACAGATCGTAGCTTGTTTGGGCACTCTTGCTGCTCACCTTGGCAGCCTTAAACTGGCTTTGGTTTGTATTAGCCTGCAACCAATAGTTTTCGATAGTAGAGTAGAGCTTAGTTTGCTCATTCTTTATATCGAGCAAGATGCTTTCACGCTGAATGAGTGCTTTATTGACAGAAGTCTTGGTCTGTCGGTTATCAAAGAGAGGAATACTGACACCGATTCCACCACCCATGCTGAAGTTGGTTTTCATCTGACTGCCCCAACCGTTTTTGTTCATAGATGTGGTGCTGGTCGTAGCTCCTGCATTTGCGCTGATGGTTGGCAACTTTCCTGCCTTTGCAATCTTGATGTTCAGATCGTTCTGGTCGAGTTTGTTTTGATAGCTCAAAAACTCAGGGCGATTCTGAAGCGCAGCTGTATAGACACTGTTCATTCCTGGGATAGAGGCCAGAGCCATCTGGTCAGTTGTGCTTGGAATAGCGATGTCGAAAGCTTCTTCACTGGTAATCTGCAGGAGTTCCTTCAACTGTCGTTTATAGTTTTTAACGTTACTTTCAGCCTGCACGATGTTAAACTCATCTTGTGCTCTCTGTGCTGTAAGTTGTGCTAAGTCTGCTTGGCTCATCTTGCCAATTTTTACCATTTCCTTACCACGCTCTTCGTTTTGAACACTCGACAGATAACTTTCTTTGTTTACGTTGATAGCCTCTGTAGAGTAAAGTATCTGTACGTAAAGTTGAGCTATCTGTTCTTGCAGGTTGAGGGCTTGTGCTGTCGAATCGAGTTGTGCCGCTTCCTTTGCCAGCTTGTTCAGTTTCACCTGATTTCTATTTTTGTTACCGTTCCAAATCGTGTAATTGCCCATCACACTATAGCTGCCATTGTAATATACCTTGTCGATGGAAGCTTTGCTGAAACCTTCTCCACTGATTCCATTAGAAACCCAAGGCGTATAGTTTACACTTTGATTGGTGCTGGCAGAGAGCGATGGCAGAAGCGCAGACTTTGATTGCAGATAGTCCTCCTGAGCTGAAGCTTTTGTGAGTTGAGTCTTCTGCAGTTGAATGTTGTTAGCCAGTGCGTAACTGATACAATCCTGCAGTGACCATTGCTTAGCTTGTACAGCGATAGGAGCCGACATGATGATCAGCGCTACCGCCATGTTTTTAAAACTTGCGTTCATACTCTTTTTACTTTTTGTTTTCATCTTTACAGATCTCTTTGCATCTGTTCTGATTAAATGTGGATTAATGTTCTTATTTTCCATAATTGCAAATCTTAATAGGATACATCATTTTTAGATTTGACGTAAGCGTCGCCTATAAAGTTGCAACTGATATGTGTTTTTGATTAAAAACGTGATGATTGGTTTAACATTCTCATTTATCTTTAACAATCCTTTTCATAGAGAAAGATTTCTTTTACTTTTCCACATTAATTTATTTATATTTCTCAAAAAAATGTTTCTTCTTTCGTTATCTTCGCTGAAATTGTGTAACTTTGCAGAAAAATTTTAAGAAAGGAATAAAATAAATGCCGTTAAGAATACCAGATAAGCTTCCAGCTATCGAACTGCTGAAGCATGAGAATATATTCGTGATGGACGAAAGTCGTGCGCATAAACAGGAGATTCGTCCGTTGAAAATCTGTGTGCTCAATTTGATGCCCCTCAAGATTACGACAGAGACAGATCTCGTTCGTCTTCTGTCGAATACTCCTCTTCAGTTAGAGGTTTATTTTATGAAGTTGAAAAGTCACACGCCGAAGAATACTCCAATAGAGCACATGATGATGTTCTACAAGGATTTTCAGGAACTTTCCAAACAGAAGTTTGATGGAATGATAGTTACAGGTGCTCCTATCGAAACGATGGCTTATGAAGAGGTAGAATATTGGCCTGAAATCAAAGAGATTTTTGATTGGACCCGTACCCATGTTACTTCAACACTCTATATCTGCTGGGGTGCCCAGGCTGGTCTTTATCATTTCTATGGTGTTCCTAAGTATCCTTTAGAGAAGAAGATGTTTGGTATTTTTAAGCAGAAGCCTCTCGATTTGTCTCAGCCAATCTTCCGCGGTTTCGATGATATCTTTAATATGCCTCATAGTCGCCATACAGAGGTAAGACGTGAGGATATTGAAAAAGTGCCAGGACTTGACATCATTGCCGAATCGCCTGAAAGCGGTGTCAGCATTGTGATGGCCAGAAACGGCCGCGAATTCTTTGTGACGGGTCATCTTGAGTATGCGCCAAACACGCTGGATAAGGAATATAAACGTGATGTGGGCAAGCGTGATGATGTAGAACTGCCAAAAAATTATTATTATCATGACGATCCGAACGAAGAACCTCTGGTGACATGGCGTGCTCATGCCAACCTCTTCTATAGTAATTGGATCAACTATTATGTTTATCAGGAGACTCCTTACAATATTGATGAAATCAGTTAATTTGTGAAGGAGTTGGATGATTTCGAGATAGATTTCTTATGCAAACATTAGAATTATTGGCGCCTGCCAAGAACTTGGAATGTGGTATTGCTGCCATTGATCATGGTGCAGATGCCGTATATATTGGTGCACCTCGTTTTGGTGCACGAGCAGCAGCAGGCAATTCGCTGGAAGATATCAGACAGTTGTGTGATTATGCTCATCAGTTTGGAGCAAAGGTTCATGTTACAGTGAATACTATCATCTATCAGGATGAGATGTTGGATACGCTTAAGATGATCCAGCAACTTGATGAGATTGGTGTTGATGCACTTTTGCTGCAGGATATGGGTGTGCTTACTGAGGTGAGGGCGCAGAATTTGTGGAGTAGAGAATTGCATTCCAGTACCCAGTGTGATGTAAGAACTCCAGAAAAGGCGTATTGGCTTACCACGTTAGGTTTCAAACGTATTGTTCTGGCTCGTGAGCTTTCGCTCGATGAAATCAAGGCGATCCATCAGGCGATTCCTGATAGAGAAATAGAGGTCTTTGTACATGGAGCGCTCTGCGTAAGCTATTCGGGTGTATGTTATGCTTCAGAGAAGTGTTTCGGGCGCTCTGCTAATCGTGGAGAATGTGCACAGTTCTGTCGTATGAAGTTTGATCTGCTCGATTCCAATGGTCAGGAGATAGAACATCAGCGTTATCTGTTGTCTCTCAAGGATCTTTGTCAGCTTGATCATCTTAAGGATCTTGCTGATGCTGGAGCTACTTCGTTCAAGATAGAAGGAAGATTAAAAGATATCAACTACGTCAAGAATGTGGTGGCTGCCTATAGCAGTCAACTCGATGCAATCGTAAAAGCTGAACCGCGTAAGTATCGCCGTGCATCGGTGGGACATGTTCAATATAATTTTACACCTAATCTGAAGAAGACTTTCAATCGTGGCTTTACCCATTATTTCCTGAATGGGCGACAGCCGGATATTGCTTCTTTCGATACACCGAAAGCTATCGGCGAGTTTGTGGGGAAGGTTAAGGAAATACGTGGCAACATTTCTTTCAACGTAGCCACAGTAGCCAGCTTTAAAAATGGCGATGGACTGTGTTTTATCAATGATGACCGTGAGTTGGAAGGCTTTCGTGTGAACAGAGTAGAGGGCAATCGCCTCTATCCATTTGGAATGCCTGAACATATGCGTCCGGGCATGGCTCTTTATCGTAATAACGATCGGGCTTTCGAGGCTTTGCTGGCTCGTAAGTCTGCTGAACGTAAAATCTATATTGTCATAGAAATGGAGCCTGTGATAGGTAATAAGTTCAGGGAAGAGCCACAGGGGGTAAAGGCTGTTGTCAACATCATGAAGACGAAAGAGGCTGATGGTGGCTTGATTTATCAGGTGGCTGAGGTGTTTAAAGAGTTGAAACTCGAAAAGGCGAAACGCCCGCAAGGCGAAAATATAAAGGCTCAGATGAGCAAACTGGGCGATACGATTTACGAAGCTTACCAGGTAGAACTTCTGAAGGGAATGGAGACATACTTTGTTCCGAACAGTATTCTCACTGCTATCCGGCGTGAATTGATAGATGAACTTACCAAGGCAAATCAGAAACAGCTTGATAAGTCGTTGTGGGGTGGATGGGATAGAACCTTGTTCAACAATGGTTTTGGATTCAGTCAGCCCGGTGAGCACCGACTTACGAAAGAGGAATTTACTTGGCAGCCGGAATACGGAAAATGGGGATATCTCTATAATATAGCTAACTATGATGCAAGAGATTTTTATCAGATTCATGGTCTGTCGCCAGTAGTTCCGGCATTTGAGTTGGGTAAGAATATTCCTTCTGCATGGAATGCTAAGACCCAGGAAGAATATGATGAGAATATAGAAAAAGACAAGGCAAACCGAAGTATGCAACCTAAGTTTACCAACGAAAGGGGAGAATCGCTCCTGATGCAGTGTCGCCATTGTATCCGCTATTCGTTGGGCTACTGTGTGAAGCGTGGAGGCAAGAAACCATCCTGGAGAGAGCCTCTCTTCCTGCAGTTGGGTGACGGTCGTCGTTTCCGTCTGGAGTTTGCATGCAACGAATGTCAGATGAACTTATATAGTGAGAAATAAATGAAAAAGAAATGGACGATACAGATTCTTTGTATGCTGGGCATCCTCTTGATGTTCAGCAGTTGTTATCATCGCCGTGCTCATCACCAGATGCATGCAGCTATGGTAGAGTACAGTAATAAACAACTCGATTCCATTTCGTTTTCTACTACCCATCATTATACCAACAAATTCAATTTTCTGGTATTCAAGGATTCCCTGGAATTGATAGCGCAACAGCCTGAAGAATTTTTGAGCAATTTGCCTATCGACTCCTTCGCCGTCCAAAAGAACTGCCTGCTGGTGGTTACGGATATTCGTATGGTTCCTCAGGATTCCATAGATTCAGTTTGGGTGCAGTTGGCAACAGAAGATAATCAGTTTGGCTGGACCCGTGAGTCCCGTCTGCTGCCGAAGGTTGTGCCCGATGATCCTATTTCAGAGTTCATTATGACCTTCAGCAATACTCACTTGCTCATCTTCATGGTTATCATTATTCTCATAGCCGTAGCCTATACAGTTCGTAAGATTTTCCATAGCAATGGTAAACTGGTTCATTTTAATGATATTGATTCACCATATCCTACAGCGTTGGTGCTTATTGTTTCGATATCAGCAACCTTCTATGCAACCATTCAGTTGTTTTTGCCAGAAGTATGGCGTCATTTTTATTTTCATCCTACGCTCAATCCTTTTGCCGTACCGCCTATACTGGGCTTTTTCCTGGCTACAGTCTGGGCGATACTGATAGTAGGATTAGCTTGTGTTGATGAGGTGAAACACCGTTTGCCGGCAGGTGATGCAGTTCTGTATCTGGGTGGTTTAGTGGGTGTTTGCGCCATTGATTACATCATTTTCAGTGTTACTACCTTATATTATATAGGTTATTTGTTGCTCGTAGCCTATATATGGTTTGCCATACGGGTTTATCTGTTTCCTCATAAATAAGGATAGGGGGTGCAGAAAAAAATATGTACCTTTGCACCCGTTATGAAAAGAATAGTATTTTATAGTAAAAAGAGCGTATGCATTGGTTTGGCAGCGGTAGCGTTGCAGGCTAGTGCTGCGGATAACGAAAGGGCTACTTGCTCTGACCTGTCATTGGGTACGAGTGAAAAGTTTGCAGAAGCTAACGGCTTGCTGGCTGATAGCAGCCGAGTTTATGACATTGATGAAGTTGTGGTTGTTTCGCAGCCTAAGGAGAATTTCCGTCTTCGTCAACAGCCTCTCAGTAGCACTTCCTTTGGTTCTTATCAGATGCAGCGATTAGTTTCTCGCGATTTGCGCGAACTTTCCTGCTATGTTCCTAATTTTGTGATGCCCAACTATGGCTCGCGTTTTACCAACGCCATGTATGTGCGTGGTATTGGAAGCCGTATAAACAGTCCGGCTGTAGGAATTTATCTTGACGGAATTCCAGTGTTGAGCAAGGCTGCTTTCAATCTTCACCATTATCAGACCAGCCGTATAGATATTCTCCGTGGTCCACAGGGAACACTCTATGGTCAGAATTCTGAAGGTGGTTTGGTGCGCATCTATTCACGCGATGCTTATGATAGCAAGGGCACCTACGTTAATCTGGGATTGGGCTCTCATTTCTATCGTAATGTAGAAGCGGCTCATTATATGAAGCTTTCACCTCGTATCGCATTAGGGGTAGCTGCTTTTTATGATGGACAGAAGGGATTCTTCCATCGTGCAGGAACTAGCGATTATGCCGACAATTATGATGAGGCAGGCGGTAAGTTTAATCTTAAGTTCCGTTTTGATAGAGGATGGAGCATGGATTTGCTAGCCAATTACCAATTTGTCTATCAGCATGCATTTCCTTATGGTCAGTTGGATTTAAACAGTGGCAAGGCTGCATTACCAAATACAACATTCCCTGGGCTTTATCGCCGCAACATGCTGCTTTCGGGTGTCAATCTTCGTCATGAAGGAGCGAAATGGGATTTTGCTTCTACTACCAGCTATCAGTTCCTGGATGACAATATGAAGATGGATCAGGATTATCTTCCTGAAGATTATTTGAGCTTGCAGCAAGATCAGTTGCAGAATTCTATCACTCAGGAGTTCACATTTAAGAGTCGTCAGCCTTTCTTCGGTTTCTGGCATCTTACACAGGGTGCATTCTTCTCCCATGTGTGGTTGAAGACAAATGGTCCTGTAAAATTCGGTTCAGCATTGACGAAGCCTATCAGTAACGTTATCCTGAGTCAGATGCAGCAGGCAATGCCTCCGGCAATGGCTAGCGGAGTTTCTGTCAATGTAGATATGGGAGCTCCGGGTTTGTTCCATACTCCTCAGAGCAATTTGGGTCTCTATCACGAGAGTACGTTTGATCTTTCTTCCCGTTTGAAAGCAACGCTTGGTTTGCGTTACGATTTCATGCATACAAGTATTCATTACGATACTTATGCTTATATGGCGATCACAGCTAAGGTGATGGGCAAGGAGGCTACTCGTACTTTGCGTTCAATGCTCGACCGCAAAACGGGTGATGATTACAACCAGCTCTTGCCAAAATTTGGCTTAAGTTACCAGCTTGATGAGCAGGGTAGCAATGTTTATGCCACGGTGAGCAAGGGCTATCGTGCAGGCGGTTATAATATCCAGATGTTCAGTGACATCTTGCAGACCGAACTGAATGCTAACCGTCAGCATGCGATGCGAGGCGATTATGACGTTCCTCATACCGATGAAGATTATGATAGGGTGAACCAGACTATTGCCTTTAAGCCGGAAACCTCATGGAATTATGAGGTAGGAACGCATCTTAATCTTTTTGATCATCGTCTTCATTTCGATTTGAGTGCCTTCTATATGCAGGTTCGCAATCAGCAACTCTCTGTGATGGCAGGAACCTATGGCTTTGGCCGAATGATGGTTAATGCAGGTAAGAGTCACAGTTGTGGTATTGAAGCTGCGCTCAAGGGTCAGGCGTTCGATGGTGCTTTTGATTGGGGTGTAAACTATGGTTTTACACGCGCCGTATTTGATGAATATACTGATGGCGAGGGTGATAAGACAGTGAATTATAAGGACAAGAAGGTTCCTTATGTTCCTCAGCATACGATAGCAGCCATGGCTGACTATCATTTAGGACAGTTTACCTTCGGATTGAATATGAATGCGCAGGGCAAGACTTATTGGGATAATGCCAATACCTATAGCCAGAAGATGTATTTTGTGATGGGTGCGCATTGTGATATTGATTTCAGTAAGATGAGCATCAGTATCTGGGGTAAAAACCTCACAGATACTAATTACAATACCTTTGCTGTTGATAATGCAGTAACAAAAAAGAAACAGTATTTTGCCCAGCGTGGCAATCCTTTCCAATGTGGTGTTGATCTGAAATTCCACTTTTAGGATTAAATAGAAAAGGAGTTCCGGCATTCTGAAATGCTAGAACTCCTTTTCTTTTTAATCTCATTTATTTCCTTCCTTTATTTTAATTCTCCATATCCTACTAGCCGGTCGGTGCGGTCTCTCTGAGCCCGATAGTAAACCAGTACATTGTATTTGTTCTGGGTCTGGTAGAAATCTCCTTCTGATGGGAGCAGCCTGATGCTTCCGTCCTCCATCTTCATGAGATACTGATAACTGTAATAACCTTGCTTCATGAAGAGACGTGCGTGATAGGTTTTCGTCATTTCATCATATTCCATCCGGTATTCGGGGAGGAAACGGCCGTAGGTCCAATCTGCGTTCAGATAAACATCGCCTGGCAGTTTTGGAGCTTTCAGGGTAAAGTGAATCTGTGCATATTCGCAGGTGTTGTTGTTTTCTACGTTGTCGCTGTTGCGGATATAAAACGAACCTTTGGCAGCTTCGTCGTAAACGTAATTGGGGCGAGGGCTGTCGGTCATTACCTTTACCTGATAGTCGCTTCCATCCCAATCTATAGCGTCTATTCCCATGGTTGGATGATCGGTATCCAGAAACTCAAACTTTCTGTATTCATTGCCCGCATCGAAAATCAGAGCTCTTACATGCTGCCAATTCATTTTCCCCGCACTCAGGTAGTCGGGTTTAGGGTTGATGACAGCATTGTCCCATCTTCCGTTCTGAAGCACTACGATGTTCAGCTGGTTGGGATGAGTGATTCTCAGCTGGCTGTGATCCAGTTCCATTTTCAGTTGCTGGTGGTCCTTCTGGATATCTATATCTGTTGTTGAAGTAGCTTCTATCTTCAGTTTAACCAATGGCTGAGGCTCTGTAATCATCCAGCAGGCTGTAAACATTTTGCCTTCTTCCTCGTTTTCCGCATTGTCGTCATAAACCGTCAGTCTGTAGTTGCCGCTCATGGTAAGTTGGCAGTCGGCATTGGGAATTGCCAGATGATAATGAGTGTAAGGATGATTGGTGTTGATGGATTGCTTTACATCTTCAATAATCTGATTGCCGTTGAAGCCTCTCATATAGTCGCTTTCAAAGAGCGAAGAAGATACGTTCCAGTTTGCATCACAATGTTCAATCTTGTAGCTGTACCGATGATAATCGTGCGTCATGTCGTCAAAATCGATATGGATAGGTTCTCCGTCCAGTGACGATACTGGGAGCGATAACCAGTTCGTTCCGCCTACAACCTGTAGGGTTCTGATGCGCTGGTTGAATATCTCGTGCTGCTGCGCCCAGGCAGGATAGGTAAACAGAAAGAGAAGGGAGATGACAGTGTATAATAGTTTCATATGGCTCCGTACGTATATATAAAAAAATAACTTGCAGTAGCCTTTTGATAAAGAACTAAATGCAAGCTTAAACAATCTAAATTAATACATGAAAACACTTTTGTAGTCGATAGGGGAATCGAACCCCTATGCCAAGATTGAGAATCTTGTATCCTAACCATTAGATGAATCGACCATTCAAAAAATCTCTATTGGTCTCCCGACTTATAGAGACTTATAAATCTAATACCATGAAAAACACATGTAGTCGATAGGGGAATCGAACCCCTATGCCAAGATTGAGAATCTTGTATCCTAACCATTAGATGAATCGACCAACGATACATTTTCGTACGATAGCTTGCGGAAGGTGGGGGATTCGAACCCCCGGTACGGTAACCCGCACGGCAGTTTAGCAAACTGCTGGTTTCAGCCACTCACCCAACCTTCCAGTCGGATTCTCAACCGAATCAATCAAGCATCGTTCTCAAATGCGAGTGCAAAGGTACTACTTTTTTCTGATTCTACCAAATCTTTTTGCAACTTTTTTTCGATAAAAATGCATTTTCTTTGTAACTCCCACATTATCAGGGGTTGTTTTCTTTTAGTATTATGAGTGTTTTATTCCTAAAACGAGCAGAGGCGGATTTCTTTCTCAGAAATCCGCCTCTTGTAAAAGAAAGGGCCGCTCGATGATGTGATGAAACTCCGAATGTATAAACATTTGAGAGTCCTCCGCCTTTGTAATCCACCGGCTTTTCAGCTTACCTGCCTGCTGCAGTTTATGTGGCCCGCCATGAGCAAGAGAATGTCCTCTCGGTTTCAATAGTGTAATTTGATGAGTATCCCGATCGAACCGAAACGACCCTTATTCATTCTAGCACCCATGCATCATCACGATGCAACGGTGCAAACATCTTAGTCATTATTTGATAATGCAAAGATAATGCAATATTTTGAAACTACCAAATGTTTTAGCTGTTTTCTTCGAATATTTTTTCGAAATATTTTCTCAACTCTGTTTTGTCCTCTATGATATTGCGCAGTTCGTTGAGCGCTTTTTCGTTAGGGGAGTTGGGAATCCATAACCTGATGTATCCGTTTCTTGAATATTTCTCGTCCATGTGTTGGCTGAACCGCTCCCATTGATGCTCCTTGTCATCATCTGGATTATTTTCTTTGCCATACTGTATGGCGCGCAGAAAAATTTCGTGAACATCAATATCGCGATCGGCTTCTGCCACAATCTTGCCATAGATACTGCGAGGCTGACGGCTAGATGAAGCCCGATGGTCCTCAACAGCTTCTTTCATAATTTTGATCTGTTCTTTATTGAACCAGCGCTTCAGTCTTGAATCTGCCTGCAGAATCTTACCGCTGGTAATATGATGAATGGCACGCGGACCGCTCATCCCCAGGTCGTGGTAAGCGGCTATTACATACACCATATCGATGTCGGCTCCGGTTACCGGAACCAGTTTCAGAGAGTTTCTGATGACTCGGGTAACATGTCTGAGTCCATGACTTTCGCCAAAAGCATTATATTTGGGGAGAATCTGTTTCTCCACAAAGTCCATGATTTCGAGATTTACCTGTTGCTTCATAGATATTCCTCCACTTTATTTATATAATAAGGTACGCGCGTACATTATTAATAGTTTATTATTGTTCAGTTCGCCATTCCGATGATGATCAGGGATGATACAATGCCGAAACAGAAGATGTTCAGAGCTGTTTTGCCTAGAATTCTGTTAAGTTCTCTGCCTTCGCCTATCTTTTTCATCTCCATATAGGTTCTGTTGTGCAGAATGATATAGAGTGCTGCAAGCGGCAGGAGCATGCTGCTGGCTTCATGCTGAAATACTTCGTAGATGGTGACACCTATTATGGTAATGATGCCCAGATTGCCCAATGTGCAGTATAACCGCTCGGCATTCTTCTTTCCTATGTGAACCACAAGAGTCTTCTTGCCGGCTCTCAGGTCGTTGTCATGATCGCGGTAATTGTTCAGAATGAGCAGCGTATCAACTACCAGTCCGCAGGCTGCAGATACGAGAACTGCTTCCATGCTTACTCCCTGCATGGTTTCGGGCATTACGAGATAGTATGTGCAGCATACGGGTACAATGCCGAAGAAGAGCAGTACCAGAAAATCGCCCATGCCCAGATAGCTGAGACAGGTAGTATAGAGAAAACAGAAGACTACGCAACAGATGCCTACGATAACCATTTCCCAACCTCCGAAAAGAACCAGCGGAAGCCCTATGGCACAGCCCAGAAGAGTAGTGAGGATGATTCCCCATTTCATGGCTCCCAATGTTATCCAGCCTTCAGCGCAGGCACGTTTCGGTCCCAGCCGGGTTTCGTCGTCATTGCCATGTTTACAGTCGAAATAATCATTCACCAGATTGCTGTCTATCTGCATCACCCATGCAAAGAGCAGGCAGAGTAGGGCTGGCAATGTCTGTATCTGCTGAGCGTCTTTATAAGCCAGCGCAATACCCAATAAAACAGGAACAGCCGCCGCCGTCAGAGTCTTCGGGCGAGCGGCTAGATACCATGCTTTTATAGAATTTGTTTCTATCATATTCTGAAAAGATTAAAATTGAATCTCCTGAAATTCTTAAGGAAAGTCAGAAAGATTAATTGAAGAAGTTCCAACTTACTCCAATACGGAACACTCTTTCGTTCATCGGATAATGAGGAGCGAAGAAGTAGTTCTTGTCGCCCTGTCCTGCATTGATATGGCTCATCATTACGAAGAAACGGGTGTGCTTGATGTGAACGTTGGCGTAAACATTGACGATAGGATAGTTGCCTATCTTTACGTTGTTCTCGCCGTTGCCCTGTACCGTATACTGTCCCATATAAGGTGAATAGTCGGGAGCTTCATAGCTTGTAAAGTAGCGCATGTCAGCACCCAGGTCTACGTTCAGCACCTTTACTACCTTGAACTTGATGTAGAGGTTGGTGTAGGCATTGAAGGCTGGTACTGGCAGAACACTCTCCTTGCTTGAGTGCTGGTAGGTAAACTGGTTTTCCCAGTTCAGAATGCCTAGTCTGAAGTTCTGCTCCAGTTGTGCTGTCAGCAGGTTGATTCCTCCGCTTTCCTGCATCGGTGTTACTATGACTCCTGTTCGCAAACCTTCTTCTGTAATGTCATAGCTCTGCGAGAAGTAGGTGTAGTTCTTGATTTCATCTACAGCCACTCTCAGCTTGGTGCGTGTCTTAGGGAAGGAGAGCGTACCCATGATGCGGGTGTGGATGGTCTTGTCGAGATCATTCTCCCACCACAGATGGCGGGCGTGATAATTGCGGTAATAGAACGATGGGGTTTCTCTATGGAAGAAAGCATCGCCTCTTACCTGAAGCGTGTCGCCCAGGAATGGGATGTTCACGTCTACATTACCATCTATGGCAAGGGTTCCAGCGTCAACACCCGTCAGTCCTATTTCTGCTACGGCATTGTAGTGGAGTGTCTTGCCTTCCTGCTTGCTCAGCTGTCCGCCTACGCTCAGTGCATGCTCGTTGTATTTTTCGAAACCACCTTCCATGGTTGGCAGTTCATAGTGACGGAGGTCGTAGCTGGCGAAAGCCTTCAAGCCTGCCTTTGCCCATTTATTGAAACCTTCAAGCATGGCAATGGCGAAGGTATTCTTCATGTGCCAGTGCTTGGTCTGGTCGTAGATGGAGTCGCCGGTCAGCCTGCCTGCATCGTAATATTCTTTCAGATAATAGTCGGCAGGGGTCTGATAAGCTTCGTAAATACGGCGATAGTTGTCAAACTTTACCGTATGGATGAAACTCGTTACCGGAACATATTCGCTCTTGTAGAAAAGCGAGTCTTCGGCATTTTTCTTCTGGATGGCCAGCAGACTGTCGGCTGCGGCTTTTCCGTTTACAGCGATTCGGGTACTGTCGTTCCTGATGTCCTTTGCGGCTAAGTCTTTAGCCGGTTCATCGCCTGCAATCTTGGCTCCGTCAGGACGGCCGCTGAATTTAGCTCTCTGCTGTTTGTCGTAGGCTTTCTCATCAAATTTCTTGCCTTGTTCCTTGGCTTTCTTTCTGGCTTCTTCCTTCGCTTCCTCTTCAGCATTTTCCTTTTTCGAAGCCATGGCAAATTTCTTTGCCTTGATTTCTTCTTCGGTCATCTTTACCTTGCGGCTGAAACCTACGTTATAGCGGTGGGTAAAGAAGATGTGCTGGTTGTCCAGTCGGTTCCAGTTCTGTTCCAGAACGGTAGGAATTTCGTTGGTGGCAAACGATTCGGTATAGATTTCCGGATGTTTGATGTAATCATCGTTGGTAATACCGCCGTTCTCGGTCATCTTCTCATGATTGGTACTGAAGAGGAGATGTGCCTGATAGCGGTCGCCCAGGTAAGATGCCCACATGGTGTATTTAAAGTGGCTGGTACTCTGTGCGTTATAATATCCTCTGCCATACTTGTAGTCGAATCTGAAACCGGCGCCTAGCCTTTTGTTGGCATTTACTGTAAATATGGCCTTGAAGTCGTCTTCTCCAGTCACCTTGTCGCCGCAGCTGTTCAGCGTTATGTTCGTGATAGGTGAGTAGGTGTTGGTGAAGTGGAAGTCGCTTACCGGATTTACGATATAATCGTAGGGCTCTGTAAAGATAAAGTTGCCCTGCGTGTTGCGGCGGTCGATGAAGATTCGGTTCAGTCGGGCAGTACCCATGTTTCCGAGGGTATTGTATTCGCCTCTCAGTCCTTCCGTGAAGGTTGAGTTCATGTACATGTGCTGCAAGGTGTCTACTACCGCAGCCTTTGTGTCGCCGAAGCGTTCGTCTACAGTCCATACCCTGATGCCTTTCGGAATCTCCTTGTCTGAGCCCAGTGAATCGGTGTTCACCTTGCGGTTGGTTTGAGGACGGAACTGCGAATCTTCGTTATAGTTAAAATCGTTTTGTGCCGCAACCGGGAGGGTCGCAGCACAAAATAGGAGTGATGAGAATATAATTTTCTTCTTCTTCATTATTTCTTAAATAGTCGGATACATACTTCGGCAATCTTGAGCACTACACCCACGATGAGTACGATGTAGGCGATATTGCGGCTTTCTTCCAGCTGGGTCCAGAGTATTACCCCCACGATGGCGAGCAGCATGAAGGCGATGTTGAGATAGTTGCGCACCTTCAGCATGTTGTTCTGGTCGCTGTAGGCCAATGGGCGGAGCCGGCGGTGCTGTGGTCTTACGGCGTAGCTGGTAGGCTGCTTCTGTTCAGTCTGTTCTGCTCCCTGCTCAGCTGTAGGCTGGGCTGTAGCGTTTTCAGGCTGCTGTGCCTCGTTCTGTTGTATCTTGTTGTCTGTATTCTGATTATCCATTTTTCTTCAACTTATTGTTTTACTAATGCTGCTAACTCTGCGAATATCTGATCCTTGCGGTCGATGGTGCATCTGCGGAACTTTCCGAAGATTTTAGCCAGGTCGTTCTGCTTCTTGTTGAGCGCAATCTTGTCGCTGATTACCTCTTCTGCAGGTTCCTTGAAACCGGTGCTTCTTCCTTCCTCGTAGTTGTAGATGATGCGACCGAGCGAGAGATTCAGATGATTGTCTGAAATTCTGGCTACCAGCTGGTATTTGAATTCCGTGCGGTCGAGCGAGATGAATGACTGGCTGAAGACGAGCCATTCGTCCATCGTGTTGGCGATGACGTGTTCAGCATCGTTTACCAGTGCTACTCGGCTTGCTATGTTCTGCTCGTTCTGTGTCAGTTCACTCATGTATTTTAATACGATGTCGTAAATCTGCTTGGCAGTTTTTCCGTTAGCATCCGTATCGAGTGTGAATTCTATCTTGTTTTCATCATTATATGTGATGGCGCCTGCCAGATATTTCATATCCACTTTGGCTGTTGTACCATTTGCCAGTTTGTTGGCAGGCTTGGCAGCCTCCTTGGGCTTAGCGGCTACGGCAACAGGAATCGCCCATCCCGTGGTTGATGTGGTTGGCTCCTTTACAACAACTGGTTCTGGCTCAGTAGCATTACCTTTTTTTGCTTCAGCTTCCGCCTTGGCGCTTGCAGCGTTGATGCTGTCGGCCTGAGCCTTCAGTTTGGCAGCCTGTGCTTTTATCTTAGCCACTTCTAGTGCCTTCTTGGCAGCTTCCAACTGTTTCTGTGCCTGTTCCAGCTGCTGCTCTTCAGTCAGTACGGTTTGGGCCTGTGCAGTCATCAGCGGGAGGAGCATAAATATGGGGATGATGATTTTTTTCATGTCGAGTTGTTTTTATGAAACTATAAAATGACGGTTCCTGTAGGGGAACTTAGCGGAAGATGAGGGATTCAAACCCCCGATACCCGGAAGAGGGTATACCGGATTTCGAGTCCAGCGCATTCGGTCACTCTGCCAATCTTCCTTTTTATTTAGTCAGATGCAAAAGTAATACATTTTTTGCATCTGACAAAATATTACTGTTATTTTTTAACTATATTAACCCCGCTTTATAGGATTTTATACTATAGTTTTTACTGTTGCTGCAGGAATCTGTCTGCCTCGATCGCAGCCTTGGCACCAGAGCCGGCAGCAACAATGCCCTGACGATAAACTGGGTCGGCAACATCGCCGGCAGCAAAGATGCCAGGAAGATTGGTGCTCGCAGTACCAGGAACCACCTTGATGAATCCCTGCTCATCCAAATCGATGAAATCCTTGAAGAGATCGGTGTTAGGCTTGTGGCCGATAGCCAGGAAGAAACCATCGATAGCAATATCAAACTTCTCTTCATTAGCCTCACCCTTATGGCGAACCAGATGAGCACCCTCTACTCCATTCTCACCAAACAAGCCGAGCGTATTGGTCTCGAAAAGAATCTCAATGTTCTCCTTCTCCTTCACACGCTTCTGCATAATCTCAGAAGCACGGAGATAAGGCTTGCGAACAATCATATACACCTTCTTGGCAAGACCAGAAAGATACATCGCCTCCTCGCAGGCAGTATCACCACCACCCACTACGGCAACCGTACGCTTGCGATAGAAGAAGCCATCGCAGGTTGCACAGGCAGAAACACCCTGTCCACGATATTTCTCCTCATCAGCCAGACCGAGGTACTTGGCAGAAGCACCTGTAGCGATAATCACGGTATCAGCCTCAATCTCGTTGCCACGCTCATCGGTAAGATGATAAGGGCGGGAAGAGAAATCCACCTTTGAAATGCTTCCGTCACGGAGATCAGCACCAAAGCGGGCTGCCTGCTCCTTCATATCCATCATCATCTGGGTGCCATCCACACCATTAGGATAACCAGGGAAATTCTCTACCTCTGTGGTGATGGTAAGCTGGCCGCCTGGCTGCATACCAGAATACAATACAGGATTGAGACCAGCTCTACCTGCATAAATGGCAGCTGTATATCCCGCAGGACCGCTACCTATAATCAAAGTCTTTACTTTTTCCATTATATTTATTGCTGTTTTATTATGATCTTGTGATTATCTTACATGATTATCTTGTGAGACTAATCGGAATGATCTTATGTGAATTATCTTGTGATGATTTATCGGATTCCCACGATCTTATGCATTTGGAGCGAGAGCTGCCATTCCGGATGCTGCTTCACATAGTCGATGCAGCCGGAGAGGATAAAGCGGTTGCGGGCATCATTGCCCACATCGCAAGGCTGCAGATACTGATAGGTGGCTTCCAATCCATAATTGTTTACTTCGTGAGCGCCATCAAAGACCAGCTTCAACTCATCCACCTTCTTCAAGGCGAGTTCACCACCCTCCGTAAAGTCCAACTTTGGCGAACAGGTAACCCAGTCGATGCCCTCAGGAACCACGTGGGTGCCGTTGGTTTCCATCGAAAGATAATATCCCTGCTGATGCAGGAGCTGGATGAGTTCCGCATCTACCTGCAAGGTTGGTTCGCCACCTGTAAGAACAATAAAGCGGCAATCGCCACCCTTCTCCAGGCACGCAGTCAGGATGTCCTCGGCGCTCATCTCCTTATATCCCTTGAAATCGGTATCGCAGAAAGGACATTTCAGATTGCAGCCGCTCATACGAACAAAAACAGCTGGTCTGCCCATCCATCTTCCTTCTCCCTGAAGGGAATAGAATATCTCGTTAACTTTATACATTTTTTCTTATATTAATTACCAGCTCCTATATTAAGGAACCAGATGCTCGATTCCTTTGATTTTCTCTTCGTCAACCACCACGGCAGTATTGCCGAAGCTCTCCTGCACCGTAGCCTTATAGCACTCTGGGAAGAGATCCACGAGCCATCTTCCGATATTCTCGGCGGTAGGATTGAAATCAAACACCTCGTTGAGATTGGCGTGATCCATCTTGCCATGCACCGCTTTCTTGACATGGGTGAAATCTATCACCATGCCATCCTGGTTCAACTCTCTGCCCACGAAAAAGAGTTCAATCTGCCAGTTGTGACCATGCAGACTGCTGCACTTACTCTCGTAACTGAGGGTGAGCGAATGGGCTGCTGATATTTCTAATTTCTTTGAAATGAAGTAAATCATCTGTTATTTCTAGTCTTATTTCTTGTCGTTTAACTTTGCAAAGATACATTAATTCATTTAGAATACAAAATAAAACCGAAAGTTTTTTTCTTTCTTAAAGAATTTATTGCTATCTTTGCACCCATAAAAGGAATGAGGGCGCTTGCCACATCCTATGACGCATCTGATAATAACAAAAAATAAGATAATGAATACAATTAAGAAAATTGTACTTACAGGTGGTCCTTGCGCAGGTAAAACCACTGCGCTGGTTAAAATAATCGACCACTTCTCTGGCCTTGGATACAAGGTGTTTACCATTCCTGAGGTTCCTACCATGTTCACCCAGGCAGGAATGAACTATCTCACCAAAAACGAGAAGTTCTTCTTCGAGGGAGAAAAAGCTACCTTCCTGACTCAGATCGGACTGGAAGACAGTTTCACCAAAATGGCTGAAACCATCGACAAGCCGGTCATCATCGTCTGCGACCGTGGCACGATGGATATCTCCACCTACCTGACAGAGGACTTCTGGAACCGCATCATCTCCGAGCAGGGATATACCAACACCCAGCTGCGTGAACGCTACGATGCCGTACTGCATCTGGTTTCTGCCGCAGATGGCGCTGAACAATTCTACACCACAGCCAACAACGCCCAGCGCGTGGAAAAGGCGGACGAAAAGGGATTGCAGATAGCCAGGGAACTGGACAAGAAAATCGTTTCCGCCTGGAAGGGACACCCACATCTGAGAGTAATCAACAACCACGAGGACTTCAACAACAAGCTGAACCGTGTGCTCAAGGAAATCAGCAATGTGCTGGGTATTCCGCAACCTATCGAAGAGGAAAGAAAGTATATCGTGAAACTGACCGGCGAAGTGCCAAATGCCATCGACAGCGATATCGTTCAGACCTATCTTTCGGGAGAACCAGGCAGCGAGATCCGTCTCCGTCGCCGCGGATTCGAAGGTGGAAAGTACGTATATGTTCACACCACTAAGAAGCGCGTAGCCGACAACGAGCAGGTTGAGACCGAGCGACAGATCAGCGCTAATCTCTACGAGAATATGCTCCAGCAGGCAGACCCTTACCGCCAGCGCATTCATAAGCATCGCAAGAGTTTTATCTGGAAGGGCCAGTATTTCGAGCTCGACGAGTTTCTTGAGCCGGTTTCCGACCTGATGATTCTTGAAACCCGCGGCATTTCTGCCAACGAGAGTGTGAAGTTTCCTCCTTTCATTCAGGTGCTGGAGGATATTACGGGCAACAGCAAATATTATAATTATAACATAGCGCTGAAGCGGTAAATCAGCCGAAAATGTAAAAAGTTACGGAGATAATTCATATTCTCCGTAACTTTTTACATAAACCACTCACTTTTGGTGTTATTGAGTTTCATCATTCTATTTTCTCCTTTATCCGTTGTACTTGAACACCTTGACCATTTCCTTGTCGCCACCCACAAGCTGGCTACATCTGTTCAGCATTCCGGTGTCTGAGAAACCGCATTTCTCCATGACTTTCCCTGATGCAGGATTGCCTGTGAAATGGTCTGCCCAGATGTTTTCGAAATGCTTCTCGTTGATGCAGTAGTCAAGCATCAGCTTCAAGGCTTCGGTGCAGATTCCTTGGTTCCAAAATGGCTTTCCTACCCAATAGCCCACCTCACAGTCGTTTTCTCCGATAGGGATGTTGCTGGTTTCATGGGTGTAGTAGCCGATGCAGCCGATAGCCTCGCCAGTCTCTTTCAATACAATCGCCCATGTCGTGTCATTATGGAAGAATGTCCGGATTATCTCCCGACTTTCTTCTACAGACTTATGCGCCGGCCATCCAGCACGTGGTCCTACGTCAGGGTCGGAGGCGTACTTGAAGAGCGCCTCTGCATCTGATTCCTGCCAATATCGAAGTAAAATTCTTTCTGTTTCCATCAGATTATTTCAATGAAATTCTTCGTTCTTTATTTTGTTATCTACTGAACTTTCGCCCACACGCCCTGAACCAACGGTCACCGGCCGAAGGGAAAGGTAAAGGGCAGAAGCCCGTACTTGAACCACATACGAAAGTTCAATTATTAATTTTTAAGGCAAAGATAATAAAAAAAAGGAAAATGAGCAAAAAAATGATGATTTTTTACTCGTTTCCCTTTAACTTTCTTTGGAAATCCTTAATGACCTTAATGACCGTGACCTTAATGACCGGATTTCTCAGTTTTTTTATCCCATGCAGCTCGTTACTCCGAGCGTAGTAGCGATAGCGGTTAGTATGCTGATGGCTATCTGCAGAATTGTTTTCCAAGTGTTCGCTTTCATTTTGTTGAATGTTGAGTGTTGAATGTTGATTTTTTTTGGGGGGCGGATAGGCTGGGCTAGGGGCTAGTACCCTAGCCAGTCTATCCTTGGGCTATTCAAGGCCGTCGCCAGTATCGTCCTTGCCAGTAGTGCCGCCGGTTGATTCAGAGCCTTGGCCTTCGCTGCCGGTCTGACCGGTGCTTGAACCACCTGGGGTAGAACCGCCTGGCGTATTATCCGGAGTGGTTGGGGCGTTGAGGTCAACGTTGGTCTTACCCTCCTTCTTCGCCTGGTTGATTTCCAGAAGATTTGCGTTCACGCTACGCATTACGATGCTGTAATTAATCATAGTCGTTTGTAGTATGTTTAGAGTCCTTTGTTTTGCAACTCCCCAGAACGCCCCGTTCCTGCCGTTTTCGGGGTCTTCATTGATGACCGGCGCCTGCCATCATTTATGACCCGTGTTGGTCTTAATAGAAGACCCGAGCAAGGCACAAAAGGCTGTTCTTTCGATTGCCGGTGCAAAGATACAACATTTTCGGACAGAATGCAAGCTATTACCCTAACTTTCTATGCTGAAAATTGCGTAAGTGGCTGATAGATAATACTTTCTATCGTTTTCTATCAGAACTTTATTGCAGAAACATTGCAAAACAGGAAAATACGCATTGAAGGTAGCCGAAGAAACGTGAAAAGCGGTCATTAAGGTCAAGGTCATTAAGGTCATTAAGCACTTTTCGCTCGCTCTCTTTTCTTATAATATAATATTAAAATTATTTAATATTATATTATATATATATTCCGTTCCCCCCGAAACCCTTAATGACCTTAATGACCTTGACCTTAATGACCGGGGAACACCAGTTTTTGAATGTTTGTTTGTGGTATAAATACTTTACATTTGCAAAATGAGTATTGGGAGGATGCTTATAGGTATTGAGTTGATAATATGTCATTTTTGGTCATTAAGGTCAAGGTCATTAAGCTTTTTGCATGAAGTTTAGAATCCGCTTTTTAAAAAAAAAACGACCTGTGTTTGCATACGTTTGTAACTGTTTGAATGATAGTGTGAAAGCTTTTCTAATTGCCTGGAATTCTAAAGTTTTTGCCCTTGCAGGGCGTGTGGAGCCTACATGCGAAACTTCAGTAAATCATGTGTTTTTAAAAGAAAACCTCTCCCTCAGCAAATCAACAGCTAAGGAAGAGGTTTGTACAGTTGGTCTTTTTGAAGACCGATTATAACTTAAAAATATTTGAATTTTCTTAAAGCTTTGACCAGTCGATGCTGCGGATAAATGCCAAGGTTGAAACCCAATCGCAGTCGAGGCAGAAAGGAGTAGGAACATCCGGGGTGTTGTAATAAGCCAGGGTAAACTCTGTATCTGCATCCTTAAATGCCTTGTGGTCGATGGTTGCCTGCTTGAAAAACTGGGTTACGAGCGGCTTGTTCTTGTTTGAAGCCTCCTTCAGTCGCTTCTGGTAGAGCGTAATATAAACACTCATGGCGTAGGCCTGCTCGTTGAGATAGCGAACCTTTATGTTCAAGGTGTCCTTGCTCAGATTTTTGTCGAGCATTACATACGGTGGCAGAATCTTGCTGCGCATGTAGGTCATTGCGTCAAACTTGAAGAGGGCTGTACGGCGCTCGTCCATGCTCTTCGTGGTGTCGTTGAGGATTGCATCAGAAGTGCGGAGCACCTCGTTTAATACATCCTGGGCGCTTGCCTTAGCTATGCTGAGGGTGAGCGCAAATAATAATATTATGTATCTCATCTTTTTGAAATTATTAATTATCAATTCTTTTTAATCGTTGGTGTGGCGCAAGAGGAAGATGCTGTGGTCGATGCACGCTGGCAATTCTTCCTTATAATGCGTTACCATAATCATGGTTTTGTTCTGGCGGCGACAGAAGGCTTCGATGACGTCTTTTACAAGACGGCGGTTGCGGTTGTCGAGTCCGTGGAGCGGTTCATCGAGAATCAGCAGTTCCGGATCCTTGACAAAGGCTCGTGCCAGGAGAACGAGGCGCTGTTCGCCGCTGGAGAGCTTCAGGAAACCACGGTCTTCAAGACCTTCCAGTCCGAAGACTTTCATCCAGAAGCGGCACTTGTCCATATCTTCTTCCTTCGGCTTTACATAGAGGCCTACGGAATCCATCAAGCCGCTTGCCACGATGCGGATGGCTGGCAAGTCGCGCTGGTAAGAGCGGTGAAGCTCAGGCGATACGTAGCCGATGTGTTTCTTGATGTCCCAGATGCTTTCGCCGCTGCCTCGAGGATTGTCGAAGAGGGTGATGTCGCAGGCATAACTCTGCGGATTATCGGCACAAACCAGACTGAGGAGCGTACTTTTTCCGGCTCCGTTCTGTCCGCTCAAAGCCCATCGTTCGCCGTTCATCACGGTCCAGTCGAGGTCGTTGAGGATGATTCGCTCGCCATACTGAATGCGCACCTTGTTCATCTTCACCACTTCCTGGGTGTGATATTCGCGGTCGCTGTAAGGCTGGTCTACGATGGCCTGTTCCAGCTCCGGGCTCAGCACATGGGCAGGCACGGATTCTCTGCCGGCAAGATATTCGGCGAGGGTTACCTTAGGCAGAACCTTCATATCCTTTACTTCTACCACGTGGGTGATGAAATCAGGAATATCATCGCTCTTGCTCAGCACGAGGATAATCTGCAGGGCTCGCTCTGAAGAGAGGGTCTTGAGCAGTTCCTTGAGCTGGTCGCGGGTTTCAGCATCGAGTCCGATAAACGGATTGTCCATGATGAGCACGCGAGGCTCTGAGAAGAGGGTAGAGGCAAGTTTGAACTTGCGGAGCTCGCCACTTGAGAGCAGGATGGTGTATTTGTCCATCAGGTGCTGCATGTGGAAGAGTTCGTAGATGTGCTGCTGCAGGGCTCTGCGCTCCGGAGTGTCTTTGCCAGCCATCCGGTAGGCTTCTTCCAACTTGTCCTTTACGATAGGCGTGTTCTCGTCTATCTCGAGCTGGTTCCAGCGCTGCTGCAGGAAATAAGTGCGGTCGTTATCGCCTCCGTAGGTGTCGCGGAAGGTAATATACTTGATGTTGTCGCTCACCATTGTCTTCTGACTAGGTGAGAAATCGTAATCAGGGTCGTGCATCAGGAGTGGGTGGCGACCTACGATGATGTCAACAAACATTGATTTTCCTCCACCGTTCGGACCTACGATAGCGATGTGTTCACCATCGCACGCCTCGAAGTTTACGGGGTCTGCCATACGCCATTCAGGCATACGGGTAACACCATTTTTAATGCTAATAATCTTTTGCATCTCTCTTATTTTTTTATTCTACTCTGATTCTTTGTTGCAAAGTCTTTCCAGCTGCTGTAGTGCTTGGCGTCGGTCTCCGGGCGGTTCATCTGCAGAAAGTGGCAGTAGGCTGCCCCCAGTGCATCGGTAGCGTCCATGAACTTCGGCATTTCGTCTTGCTGAATATGGAGCAGTCGCTGCAGCATTCCCGCCACCTGTTCCTTCGAAGCCTGTCCCTGTCCTGTAATGGCCATCTTGATTTTGAGCGGCGCATATTCGTGGATAGGAACGCTGTGATGAATGGCGGCTGCGATGGCTACTCCCTGCGCTCTGCCCAGCTTGAGCATCGACTGCACGTTCTTGCCGAAGAAGGGGGCTTCGATGGCCATCTCATCGGGCAGATAGCTGTCGATGATGCCGGTTACGCGGTCGAAGATCTTGCCCAGCCGGAGATAGGGATCGCTCTCCTTGCGCATGTCGATGACGCCCATCACCACCAGTTCGGCCTTGTTGCCGATGATGCGGATTACGCCATAGCCCATCACGTTGGTTCCGGGGTCAATGCCGAGAATGATCTTCTCTGTATTCGATTTCTTGATCATCGCTGATAAATCTCCTGACTTTTTAAAAATGCTGTTTTAACGGTCCATATATGGATTGTGAGCGAGCTCTTCGCCTATGCTGGTGTATTCGCCATGACCCGGGAGAACCTGGGTTTCGTCAGGCAACTGACCGAGATGGCGCAGACTGTTGATGATGCGGAACATGCTGCCTCCAGGGAAATCGGTTCTGCCGATAGAGTTGTGGAAGAGGGTGTCGCCGGTGAAGGCTACGTGCTCTGCCTCGCAATAGAAGGTGACGGAACCGCTGCTGTGGCCAGGAGTGGCGATGACCTGGAACTCGTGGTTGCCGAACTTGATGACCTCTTCATCTTCGAAGAATCTGCCAATAGGCGGAAACTGGTAGTCGAGTTGCATCTGATAGAAGGTTTCTGCCTGCTTGGCGAGTCCCTTCATCAGTTTTTCATCTGCTGCCGATACTTCAGGTTTCAGTCCGAACTCCTGATAGATGGTGTTGTTGCCGAAGTTATGGTCAAGATGGCCATGGGTTACGAGCAGGTGAACGGGCTTGAGCTGGTTCTCCTTAATATATTGTGTAATAGCCGTCCGCTCTTCCGGATAGAAGGCGCCGCAATCGATGATGACGCATTCCTTGGTCTCATCGCTCACCACGTAGCAGTTTTCCTGCAACATGTTTACTTGAAATCTTTCTATATGTAACATTTCTTACTTTGAACTTTATGATTACTTTTCACTCTTCACTCTTCTAAGCCGGAACGTAAACCAGTTGCTTGTCCTGGCTGAACCATTCTTCATCGAAGAAAGTGCTGAGCGGAGTGATTTCTGAAATCTTGAAGTATTGCTTCAGTTCTTCTTTCAGATTGCCGCCTTTCAGACACAGAAGTCCGTTAGGCAGAGCGTTTTGCCCCTTCTGCTTAAAGTTTTTCTTGATAATCTTCATCAGGTCGGGAAGCTGCATTACCGCACGGCTTACCACGAAATCGTACTTGCCTTTTTCGTCCTCTCCGCGCAGGTGCTCTGCCTTGAGATTCTGCAGATTGATGGCCGTAGCCACCTCGTTGCAGACTCTTATTTTCTTGCCCGTTCCATCTATCAGCTTGAACTTGCATTCAGGGAAGAGGATAGCGAGCGGAATGCCCGGGAAACCTCCGCCGCAGCCGAAATCGAGAATCTCCGTGCCCGGACGGAAATTGATGGCTTTGGCTATTGCCAGAGAATGGAGCACGTGGTGCTCGTACAGATTATCGATGTCCTTGCGGCTGATGACATTGATTTTGCTGTTCCAGTCGCGGTATAATGCATCGAGTGCCTCGAACTGCTTTTTCTGCTCTTCCGTGAGGTTCGGGAAGTATTTCTCTATTATTTCTATCATATAATTATATGTATTCTTCTTTATTTCTACTGATTTTTCTGCAAAGGTAGTGTAAAAAATCGGAAAACACGTAATAAAAACATCAAAATCTGTCAGATTATGCTCGTATATTAAGTTTTTTGCGTAACTTTGCACCCGTTTTCAATATAATTTAAGCAAAAATAGATAAAAACAGACAAGGAAATATGATAAAAGCAGCACTCTTCGATCTGGATGGCGTGGTTTTCGACACAGAATCACAGTACTCCATCTTCTGGGGAATGATAGGCAGGGAGTATCATCCGGAAATGCCCGATTTCGAATATCGCATCAAAGGACAGACTCTGGTTCAGATTTACGACAAGTATTTCACCGATGAAGCCGTCTTCGCCCACATCGAAGGTTTTACAGGCGCAAAGGAGGAACAGGCTAAGATTACAGCCCGACTGGATGAGTTTGAAAAGACCATGCAGTATGAATATATTGCAGGGTTCGAAGATTTCATCAGCGACTTGAAGCAGCATGGCGTAAAATGCGCTGTGGTAACGAGCAGCAACATTCAGAAGATGCTGAATGTTTATGAACGTCACCCGGAATTCAAGGCTTATTTCGACCGCGTGCTGACCAGCGAGGATTTCGCCGAAAGCAAGCCTCATCCAGACTGCTATCTGAAAGGTGCAGCCTATTTCGGTGTGGAACCGGAAGACTGTGTAGGACTGGAAGACAGCTTCAACGGACTGAAGGCGGTGAGAGCCTCAGGAGCCTTTACCTTAGGTCTTGCCACAACGAACAGCAGAGAAGCCATCCAGCCGCTATCCGACTATGTGATAGATGATTACAGAGGTTTCAGTTTTGCTGACTTGCAGCGCATCGTGGAGAATGCGAAATAGATTCAACGCAGAACAATAAATAAATCAAAATAAAAAATGGGATATTTATCTACTGACAAGAAGAAAATTACCACCAAGACCTTCGCAGAAATGAAGAAGGCTGGCGAGAAAGTAACCATGCTGACAGCATACGACTTTACAACAGCCGGAATTATAGATGCTGCAGGAATTGACTCTATATTAATAGGTGATTCGGCCAGCAATGTGATGGCAGGAAATGCAGACACATTGCCGATTACCGTAGACCAGATGATTTATCACGCCCGCAGCGTGGCACGTGCCTGCCAGCATGCTTTCGTGGTTTGCGACATGCCTTTTGGCAGCTATCAGATCAGCAAGGAAGAGGCGCTGCGCAATGCTTGCCGCATGATGAAGGAAACGGGTGTAGACGCTCTGAAACTGGAAGGCGGCGTAGAAATCTGCGAAACCGTTAAGGCGCTGGTTAATGCCGGAATCCCGGTTCATGGCCATCTCGGACTTACCCCGCAGAGCGTTAATAAGTTTGGCGGTTATGGCATTCGTGCCAAGGAAGAGGCTGAGGCACAGAAACTTATCAGCGACGCCATTGCGCTGGACGACGCAGGCTGCTTTGCCATCGTGCTGGAGAAGGTTCCTGCTAAGCTCGCTGCTGAAGTAAGCAAGAAGGTGAAGGCTGTAACGATTGGAATAGGTGCTGGTAACGGCTGCGACGGACAGGTCCTGGTTTATGCTGATGCACTCGGAATGACACAGGGTTTCAAGCCTAAGTTCCTGCGCCACTTTGCTCAGGTAGGCGAGGAAATGACCAAGGGTGTGAAGGCTTATATTGATGCGGTGAAGACCGTAGATTATCCTAGCGCTGAAGAGAGTTACTAACATTAACTCTCTTTTTAGTGAAGTGTAAGAGAGTATAAATACGATAGATTCATAAAAGAGTTTAGAATAATGGATACACAAAACACACCAGTACATATCAAGCTGTGGCACAAGGACTTCTGGCGATTATGTTTTGCCAATCTCTTGCTGATGTCGAGTGTGTACATGCTCATTTTTGCCATTCCTTATATCCTGCTTCAGGAGAAGTATCAGATGTGGCAGATAGGGTGTGTGCTTCTTGCATACGGCTTTGGACTTTTCCTGTTTGGCGGCTTCTGCTCTTATCTGGTGCAGCGCTACCGCAGGAATATGGTCTGCCAACTTTCCATTTTAGGTGTAGTTGTTTGCCTTTCGGTTCTTTACTATCTGGATACGTTCTGGAACATCAGGTTTTCTTTTGAGATTCTCCTGGCGGTCCGTTTCCTGTTAGGAGCATTTCTGGGGCTGGCTCAGATGTCGCTTGCCAGTACGCTGGTTATTGATTCCTGCGAGTCGTTCCAGCGCACCGAGGCTAATTATATTACCTCCTGGTTTGCCCGCTTTTCAATAGCCGTAGGACCCTTGGTGGCATGTTTTGTTTACAACTATTTCGGCATGGGCTATGTTTTCCCTACGGCTTCGTTGCTGGCTTTGGGAGCCTTCGTGTTGGTTTCTCGTGCCAAGTTTCCTTTTAAGGCACCTGCCGAAGGAATTAAGACTTTCAGCCTCGACCGCTTCTATCTGCCACAGGGAACTCCGCTGTTTGTCAATATCATCCTGATTACTTTTTCTGCGGGATTATACTTTTCTGTGCCTCATCCTACTGGCATCTTTCTGATGATTTTCGGAGGAATGGTCTTGGCGTTCCTGGCAGAAAAGTTTGTCTTTGCTGATGCAGATCTGAAAAGCCAGATAATAGTAGGTCTGGTACTGCTGGGAGCAGCTCAGCTGATTTCGTTCGCAAGTCAGGAGTTTGCCGTAGAAATCTTGGTTCCAGCCTTGTTGGGTTTCAGCTTGGGAATTATCGGAAGCCGTTTTCTGCTCTTCTATATCAAGCTTGCCAAACATTGCCAGCGCGGCACGAGCGTGAATTCGTTCTTCCTGGCTTGGGAATTGGGATTGAGCTTGGGACTCGGTCTCGGATTCCTGTTCCATAATATTCCGGCGAGAGCGCATTTTGACGTAGATCATCCTGTATATAATATGGTTGAATCAGGGATGTTGCACTATGCACTTCTTGCAACAATCGTATCGTTACTGGTGTACAATTTCTTGGTTCATCCATGGTACATGAAGCATAAAAACAGATAAAATATTTGAAATCTCGTTTGTTTCATAAAAGCTATTCTTTAAAAGAACCTAAAAATAGCTTTTATGAAACATTTTTAATATTATTTAGATAGCTTTTTTCGCTTTTGTGGCTTAATTTGAGTACTTTTGCGTTCAGTTTTGGAAATATATTGTTTGAATTAAGAAATTAAACGTAAAAATATAGAATTATGGCAGAAGCTATTGATATCCGCGAATTGAATATCCGGATAGAACAACAAAGTCAGTTTGTTACCAATCTGGTAATGGGCATGAATAAGGTTATCGTAGGTCAGAAACACCTCGTAGATTGCCTTCTTATCGGTCTTCTCTCTGATGGTCATATCCTGCTTGAGGGTGTACCTGGACTGGCGAAGACACTTGCAATCAAGACATTGTCACAGCTTATCAGCTCCGACTATAGCCGCATTCAGTTTACTCCTGATCTGTTGCCTGCCGATGTGGTGGGAACTCAGATTTATTCACAGAAAGATGAGGCTTTCCATGTAAAGCGCGGTCCTGTCTTCGCCAATTTCGTTTTGGCAGATGAGATTAACCGTGCCCCAGCCAAGGTGCAGAGTGCGCTGCTCGAGGCAATGCAGGAACACCAGGTTACCATTGGTGATGAAACCTTCAAACTGCCTAGTCCGTTCCTGGTAATGGCTACACAGAACCCTATCGAACAGGAAGGAACCTATCAGTTGCCTGAAGCACAGGTAGACCGTTTCCTGCTGAAGGTAATCATCGATTATCCTACACTGGAAGAGGAGAAGCTCATCATCCGCGAGAATATCCAGGGCGGACTTCCTGAGGTTACTCCTGTAACATCAGCTGAGGAGATTCTGAAGGCTCGCAAGATTGTAAACGAGGTTTATCTCGATGAGAAGATTGAGCAGTATATTGCCGATATCGTCTTTGCTTCACGTTATCCTGAGCGCTACGGACTGGGCGAACTGAAAGATATGATTACCTTCGGCGGCAGTCCTCGTGCCAGCATCTCTCTTGCCAAGGCAGCCAGAGCCTATGCGTTTATCAAGCATCGCGGCTATGTGATTCCTGAAGATGTAAGAGCTGTGGCTCATGACGTAATGCGCCATCGTATCGGCCTTTCTTACGAGGCTGAGGCAAGCAATGTGACAAGTGAGGAAATCGTAAGCCGCATCATTAATAAGGTGGAAGTGCCTTGATCGTTAACAGTTTATAGTTAACAGTTAATAGTTTATAGTTAATAGTTTAGGATTTTGGATACACAAGATATCTTAAAAAAGGTTCGGAAGATAGAAATCAAGACTCGCGGACTGAGTCAGAACATCTTCGCTGGTCAGTATCATTCTGCCTTCAAGGGTAGGGGAATGGCCTTTGCCGAGGTGCGCGAATATCAGTATGGCGATGATGTGAGAGACATCGACTGGAACGTGACCGCCCGCTTTCATAAGCCTTACGTCAAGGTGTTTGAAGAGGAAAGGGAACTTACCGTGATGCTGCTCGTAGACGTCAGCGGGTCGCTCGATTTCGGTACGATGAAGCAGATGAAGCGCGATCTGGCTACTGAGATTGCTGCCACACTCGCCTTCAGTGCCATTCAGAACAATGACAAGATAGGTGTCATCTTCTTCTCTGACCGTATCGAGAAGTACATTCCGCCTAAGAAAGGAAGAAAGCATATTCTCTATATCATCAGAGAAATGCTCAACTTCCAGCCGCAAAGCCAGCGTACCGACATCGGCTGCGCCCTGGAATATTTCACCCGCGTGATAAAACGCCACTGCACAGCTTTCGTAATCAGCGACTTCTACGATCATAAGGATTTCCAGCATCAGCTGCAGATTGCCAACCAGAAACATGATGTAGTAGCCATCCAGGTTTACGACCCACGTGCCAAGGTGCTGCCTGATGTAGGACTGCTCAAGGTGATGGATGCAGAAACCGGACACGAAATGTATATTGATACAAGTTCGAAGAAACTGCGAATGGCTCATACCCAGCAATGGCTGATGCAGCAGGAGAATCTGAAAACCGACTTTGCCAAAAGCAAGGTCGACTGGACTTCGATTGCCACTAACGAGGACTTCTCGAAGGCGCTCCTGATGCTTTTCAAGCAGAGGGGCTGATAAACCGAAAGCTCAAAGTAAAGAAACTATGTTTAAAGTAAAGAATATCATATTGTCGCTCGCTCTCCTGGGATGCTCAGGCTTAGCTCAAGCCCAGCAGGTAGAGCAACGCATCGACTCGCTCCAGATACTGATAGGACAGCAGACCGTGCTGCATCTGAAGGCTTCGGTAAAGCAGGGCGATAAGGTGCAACTGCCATCTTTCAAGCCGCAGCAGCAAATTACGCCGGGAGTGGAAGTGGTAGAGCAGAGTAAGGGCGACACTTCGCACATAGGCGACGACCGAATGGTGGTGAGTCGCGACTATACGCTGACTTCATTTGATGAAAAGGTGTACGTGATTCCTGCGCTCAATGTGAAGGTAAACGGCAAGAACTGTCATGGCAACCAGCTTGCGCTGAAGGTGCTCACCGTGCCTGTAGATACGGTTCATCCCAACCAGTTCTATCCGCCCAAGGATGTTCAGGATAATCCTTTTTCCTGGAGCGAATGGAGCCCGCTGTTCTGGTTGAGCCTATTGCTGTTAATCCTCTGTGGTGCATGGCTTTATCTGCGCAACAGACTGAAGAACAATAAGCCAATTATCACCCATATCCGCATCGTAAAACGTGTTCCGGCTCATGAAAAGGCGCTGAATCAAATCAACGTCATCAAGCAGCAGCACGTTGAGAATCAGGAAACACAGAAGGCTTACTACACCCAGCTTACCAATACGCTGAGAGAATATATCGTGAGCCGTTTCGGATTCAATGCCATGGAGATGACCAGTGCCGAAATCATCGAACGTTTGCGCGAAGCAGGCGACCAGAAGATGATAGATGAACTGAAGGAACTCTTCCAGACTGCCGATCTCGTGAAGTTTGCCAAATATGAAACTCTGGTGAATGAGAACGACGCAAACCTGGTGAATGCCATCAACTTCATCGATCAGACCAAGACAGATGAGAAACCTACAGAAGAAAAGGTGGTTCCGCAGCTGACCAACGAAGAGCAGAAGACGCAATCTCAGCGCCGCCTCATCAAGTCGCTCCTCTGGATAGGAGCCATCGTAGGTCTGGCTCTGTTGGGTTACATCATTTATCAGTCAGCCATGCTGCTGATGTAAGGCAGGGTGTACTTATGAAACGTTTCGCCGGGCAAAGCGGTTTATTCCGAAACTCTTTGCCTGGCTATAAATAGAAAAATAAAGAAATGGAATTTGCAAGTAAAGGCTATTTTCTGTTGCTCCTGTTGCTGATACCTTATATATTATGGTATTTCCTCTACAGGAAGAAGAATGCGCCAACCATGCGCATGAGCGACACGAAAAAGTATCAATATGCTCCGAAGAGCCTGCGTGTGCGTCTCATCCATCTGCCAATGGTGCTGAGATGCATCTGCTTCGTGCTCATCGTCTGTGCGATGGCTCGTCCGCAGACGCATACGGCTTGGGACAACAAGACGGTAGAAGGCATTGACATTATGTTGGCGATGGACGTTTCCACCTCTATGCTTGCCGAAGATTTGAGACCAAACCGTATGGAAGCGGCTAAGGATGTGGCTACAGAATTCATCTCAGGAAGACCGAACGACAACATCGGTCTGACTATCTTTGCCGGTGAAGCTTTCACCCAGTGCCCGATGACAACCGATCATGCCAGTCTGTTGCGCCTCTTGCAGGCAACCCGTACGGATATTGCCGCCCGGGGACTGATTGACGATGGTACTGCAGTGGGAATGGGATTGGCCAATGCCGTGAGCCGCCTGAAGGATTCTAAGTCAAAATCGAAGGTTGTGATTCTTCTTACCGACGGCAGTAACAACATGGGTGAAATCTCGCCAATGACCGCAGCAGAGATTGCCAAAAGCTACGGAATACGTGTTTACACCATCGGTGTAGGAACCAACAAGGTGGCTCCTTATCCAATGCCTGTGGCAGGAGGAGTACAGTACGTCAATATTCCGGTAGAGATAGATACGAAGACGCTGAGCGACATTGCGCAGACAACCGATGGTAATTTCTATCGCGCTACGAACAATAACGAGCTGAAGAAGATTTACAAGGACATTGATAAACTGGAGAAAACCAAGTTTAATGTCAAGCATTTCGCTAAGCGCTATGAAGCTTATCAGCCATTCGCCTTGGCAGCTCTCCTGGTATTGCTGGTAGAAATCCTGCTCCGCATCACCTGGTTCAGAAGAATTCCGTAATCCGGAAACTGAAATATTTTGCTGATAATCGGAGATATTCCGCTATCTTTCGGAGATATTTTACCAGTTATCGGAGATATTTTACTGATTATCGGATAATCGAATAGAAGATATAATTAGAATAGAAAATGTTAAGATTTGAAGATCCTATATTTCTCTGGCTGTTGTGGATTATACCAGTACTGATTCTGATCAGGCTGATAGGATGGAGAAGAAGAAAGGCTAAACTGAAGAAACTCGGCGATCCGGAGCTTCTGAAACAGCTCATGCCCAACATCTCTAAATATCGCCCTACAGTGAAGTTTGTGCTGATGCTCGCAGCCTTGGCGCTTCTTATCGTGATGGTAGCTCGCCCGCAGATGGGCAGCAAGATTTCTCACGATAAGCGACATGGTATTGAAACCATCATCTGCCTCGATATTTCAAATTCCATGCTCTGTCAGGATGTGGTTCCATCCCGTTTGGACAAGAGTAAGATGCTTGTCGAAAATCTGGTCGACAACTTTAACAACGACAAGATTGGACTCATCGTCTTTGCAGGCGATGCTTTCGTGCAGTTGCCAATCACCACCGATTATGTTTCGGCAAAGATGTTTCTCCAGAACATAACCCCTGGTCTTATCCAGACACAGGGAACCAATATCGGAGCTGCCATCGATTTGGCTTCCAAGAGTTTCACCCAGCAGGAGAATGTGGGCAGAGCCATCATCGTTATTACCGATGGCGAAAACCATGAGCCTGGCGCACAGGAGGCAGCGGCTGCTGCCAACAAGAAAGGAATCAATGTCTTTATCCTGGGCATAGGAAACACCAAGGGAGCGCCAATCCCTATGGGCGACGGCTCTTATCTGAAGGACAATGCGGGCAACACCGTAATGACCGCCCTGAATGAGCAGATGTGCAAGGAACTTGCCCAGGCAGGCAAGGGTCAGTACATTCATGTAGATAATACCAGCGATGCGGAAAGAGCATTGAATGATGATATTGCCAAATTGCAGAAAGGCGATGTAACGAGTGTGGTTTACAGCGCCTATGATGAACAGTTCCAGGCTGTAGGTATTCTCGTCATCCTGTTGCTTATCATCGAAATCTGTCTGCTTGAGGTAAAGAATCCTCTGCTCAGAAACATCAAGTTTTTTAAGAAAGACATCAGGAAGCCTTTCTGATAAACGTTTATACATTATTATATAATAAGAATGAGATATTTAAGATATATATTGGTTTTTGCCCTGATGGTGCTGGGCTTGGCGAAGGTGGGAGCGCAGAACGATCGCAACTTCATCCGCCAGGGAAACCGCGCCTATCATAAACAGAAGTGGGCTGCAGCCGAAACGCAATATCGCAAGGCTATCTCCAAGAACCAGAAGAATGCGCAGGCTGTCTATAATCTGGGTTGCGCCCTGATGATGCAGCAGAAGGATTCGATGGCAATGATACAGTTTGAGAATGCTTCGAAACTGGAAACGAACAAGATGCGACGCGCCAGCAGTTACCACAATATGGGTGTGGTCATGCAGCAGCATCAGCAATATGCGCAGGCCATAGGATGTTATGAGAACGCCCTGCGCTGCAATCCGCAGGACAATACAACCCGATATAATCTTGCCCTCTGCAAGAAACTGCTCAAAAACCAGAAGCAGAACAAGCAAAACGATAAGAATAAGAACAAAAAGGATAAAAACAAGGACAAGAACAAAGACAATCAGAACAAAGAACAGAATAAAGGCAAGAACAAGAACGACAAAAACAAGAACAACCAGAATAAGAACAATCAGCAGAATCAGAACAATCAGGACAAGATGAGCAAAGATAATGCTGAACAACTCTTGAACGCTGCCATCCAGCAGGAGAAGGATACGAAGCGCAAGATGCAGAAAGCGATGAGTCAGCCTCGCAGAAAGCAATATGAGAAAAACTGGTAAAAAGTAAAATAATACAACGAGCATAATAAATTTGAACATGAAACATATAGGTTGGTTTATTATTATATGGGCAATGCTTCTGGGCTTCAGTTTGCAGCTGAAAGCCCAGCGTATCAGTGTGTCGGCACCAACACACGTGGCGGCGGGCGAAAACTTCCGTGTGGCCTATACCATCAATACACGTGATGTAGAGGAATTCCGTCTGGGCGGAGTAGGAGAAGGACTTGAGGTTATCGCAGGTCCTTACACCTCATCGCAGTCCAGTTATCAGATGATCAATGGCCATACTTCCTCTTCATCGTCGGTAACCATTACCTATACGCTCTACGCAGCTAAGAACGGAACCTTTGGCATTGGTGCCTCTCATGCCATCGTAAATGGTAAAAAACTCTCTTCCCATCCGGTTAAGATTACGGTTTCTGGCCATGCTGCACGCAACAACGGTGCACCTTCCATGCACGGACAGAATGATTATAATGAACCACGTATGCGAACTGCCGGATCAAGAATATCAGGCCGCGACCTCTTCATCAAGGTTACAGCCAACAAGCGACGTGTTCACGAACAGGAACCGGTGCTCCTTACTTATAAGGTTTACACGCAGGTAGACCTTACCCAGTTGGAAGGCAAGATGCCTGACCTGAAGGGATTCCACAACCAGGAAGTTCCGCTGCCTCAGCAGAAGACTTTCCATACTGAAACCGTAAACGGCCGACCTTACCGATGCGTTACATGGAGCCAGTATGTTATGTATCCGCAGATGACGGGAAACCTCACCATTCCAGCCATTACCTTCAAGGGAATCGTAGTTCAGCAGAACAGAAATGTTGACCCGATGGAAGCTTTCTTCAATGGTGGCTCCGGCTATGTTGAAGTAAAGAAAGATATTATAGCTCCTAGTGTGAAAATTCAGGTTGATCCGTTGCCTCAGCGCCCTGCCAACTTCTCGGGCGGTGTAGGTAAATTTAATATTACTGCTTCCATCGACAAGAAGGAAGTAAAGGCTGGAGAACCTATCACCATTCGTGTAGTGGTAGGAGGAATCGGAAACCTGAAGCTGCTCAAGCAGCCTGTCATTACCTTCCCTAAGGATTTTGACAAGTACGATGCGAAGGTGACAGACAAGACCCGCCTTACAGCCAATGGCGTAGAAGGCAATATGATTTATGACTTCCTGGCTGTGCCTCGTAATCAGGGAAATTATACCATTCCTGCGGTAGAATTCACCTATTATGATACTTCGGCTAACAAGTATAAGACAATCAAGACCCAGCCGTTTACGCTGAACGTAGAGAAGGGCGATGGAACTTCAGACAATGAAACATCAGATTTCAGCAACAAGGATAAGGACATTCACGCGCTGAAACTGGGCAAGTCTAAGCTCCATGATATTGACGATATGTTCTACGGAAGCTTCGGCTACTGGACCAGTCTGCTGGTTCCATTGGCAGCCTTCTTTGCCCTGCTCATAGTCTTCCGCCGCCGTGCTCTCGAGAATGCCGACCTTGTAAAGGTCCGTTCCAACAAGGCAAACAAGATAGCAACCAAGCGCCTGAAGAAGGCTCATCTGCTGATGCTCGGTGGCAAGCAGGAAGAATTCTACGATGAAGTACTCCGTGCTTTGTGGGGCTATGTCAGCTACAAGCTCAACATGCCTGCCGAAAAGCTCTCACGTGAAAACATCCAGGCTATGCTCGAAAAACATTGTGTAGAGGAGAGAACTATCGAGAAGTTTACAACTGCGCTCGATGAATGTGAGTTTGAACGCTATGCGCCGGGCGACCCTGCCGGCAATATGAACCGTACATTCGAATCAGCAATGACTGCTATTATGGATATAGAAAATGCTATCAATGCAACGCGTAAGCAGCGCAAGAAGAGTGCAACCGGATATTCGTTCGTCATAATGATCATGGTGATGTTGGGTTGCTCTGTTTCTGCAGGCGCTGTAACCAAGAACAATGCTGATACGGAATATCAGAAAGGTAATTATCAGCAGGCTATACGCGACTATGAGGAAATATTGAACAATTATGGTGTTTCTGCCGAAGTTTACTATAACTTGGGCAATGCTTATTACCGTACAGACAATATTACCAAGGCTGTGCTCAATTATGAGCGTGCCCATCTGCTCTCGCCAGGCGATGAAGACATCAGCTTCAACCTTCAGTTTGCACGTAGCAAAACCATCGATAAGATTACTCCGGAAAGCGAGATGTTCTTCGTAACCTGGTGGAAGGCGCTGGTTAACTTTACGAGTGTTGACTGTTGGGCTAAGACAGGCATCATTGCCATCATCATGGCGCTGGTTCTGGTCTTGGTTTATCTCTTCGGTCCGCATATCGTGTTGCGCAAGATTGGTTTCTTCGGTGGAATCTTCTTCGTGGCAGTCTTCCTGCTGAGCAATCTCTTTGCTTACCAGCAGCGGCAGATGCTCATTAACCGTACGGGAGCCATCATCATCGCTCCTTCGGTCAATGTGAAGAAGACTCCAGCCAAGACGAGTGCTGACCTCTTCCTGCTGCATGAAGGAACCCGCGTTGATATTACCGATAAGGCGATGAAAGGCTGGCGTGGAATCAAGGTTGGAGACGGCAGAGAAGGCTGGATTGAAACCAAGGCAATTGAGGAAATCTGATTAAGATAAAATCTGATTAAAATAAAGAGAATGGATTTTAGTAGGATACAAGATTTTGACATGCAGCTGTTGCATGTGTTTAACGGCAGCGAGAATGTCTGGCTCGATCAGATGGCGATGGCGCTTACATCGGGCTGGACATGGATTCCGCTTTATGTCGTCCTCTTCGTTGTTGTGATAAGAAACAACGAGATGATGGGGCAGATTGCACTCGTGGTTGGAGGAGCGGTGCTCTGCATCTTTCTGGCTGATGGACTGGTGGATGGAATCATCAAACCGCTGGCTGAAAGATACAGACCTTCCAGCGACCCGATGTTCAAGTATACGGTTCAGGTGGTTGACAATATGCGCCTCAAGAGTTTCAGTTTCTGTTCGGCTCATGCGGCCAATACGCTTTCGTTAGCCATCTTCTTCTCGTTGCTTATCCGCAGCAAACTGGTTACGTGGACCCTGTTATTATGGTCGCTCGTGAACTGCTGGACCCGTCTTTACCTGGGTGTTCATTATCCGGTCGACATTCTTTGCGGTCTGGCTATCGGAGCTGTGGTGGGAGTTGTCGTTTATCTTATCTACATCAGGATGTATTACCGCATCTCCCCAAAAATTAAGTATATTTCCAACCAGTATACGAGTACGGGTTACGACTATGATGATGTAGATAAAATCATGACCGTAGTGATATTTACCCTTATCATGGTTGTGCTTTATGCCACCTGCCAGATGGCAAATCTTTAGTACAAGCATAAAAGTTTAAAATAGAAAGTTCAAAGTAAAAATAAATAATGGATACAAAACACATTAAGATTAGTGATTATAATTATGATTTACCGGATGAGCGCATCGCAAAATTCCCTATCGCGCAGCGCGACCACAGCAAACTGCTGGTTTATAAGCACAGCGAGGTAAGCGATGATGTTTTCCATCATCTTCCCACATATCTCCCTCAAGGAGCCTTGATGATATTCAACAATACCAAGGTGATACAAGCGCGTCTGCATTTCCGCAAGGAAACAGGTGCGCTTATTGAGGTTTTCTTGATGGAGCCTGCAGAACCTACTGATTATGAACTCATGTTCCAGACCGCCGGACATTGTTCATGGCTCTGCATGATCGGTAATCTGAAGAAATGGAAAGAGGGAAGCCTGAAGCGTGATTTCGAAATCAAGGGCCACAAGCTTACGCTCAGCGCCACTATGCGACGCGGAGATGCTCTCAGTTCTGAAGCGCAGGAAATGGTTGCCAAAGGCGGAGGAACCAACTATTGGGTTGATTTTGATTGGGACAACGACAAGGTGTCTTTCGCTGAGATTCTCGAAGCAGTAGGTGAGTTGCCTATTCCTCCATATCTCAACCGCAAGACAGAGGAGAGCGACAAGACCACCTATCAGACGGTTTATTCTAAAATCAAGGGAAGTGTGGCTGCTCCAACTGCCGGACTTCACTTTACCGATGCGGTTCTCAAGGATCTTGATGCGCATGGAATCGACCGCGAAGAAGTAACCCTGCATGTAGGAGCCGGCACATTCAAACCGGTGAAGAGTCTTGAAATCGAAGGTCATCAGATGCATACGGAATACATTGTTGTTCATCGCCGCAGCCTGGAAAAACTCATCAAGCACGAGTGCCGGGTCATTGCCGTAGGAACCACCAGCGTCCGTACCATCGAGAGTCTCTATTACATGGGCGTTCATCTGCTGAAGCATCCTGAGGCAAATGAAGAAGATCTGCACGTAAAACAGTGGGATCCTTACGAGCTTTCTGAAGATGGCAATCTGGTAGATGGAATCACTCCGATGCAGGCTATCCAGGCAATCATCGATTATCTGGACCGCAACGGCTTGGAGGCTCTCCATTCCAGCACGCAGATTATCATTGCTCCTGGCTATCAGTATAAGATTGTGAAGATGCTGGTCACCAATTTCCATCAGCCTCAGAGTACGCTCCTGCTCCTGGTGAGTGCTTTTCTCAAGGGCGACTGGAAGAAGGTTTACGATTATGCTCTTTCGCATGATTTCCGTTTCCTGAGCTATGGAGATTCATCCCTGCTCATTCCGTAAAAGGAGTTAGGTAAACTATAAATTATTAATTGTAAATTATAAATTAAAAATAGATGATTTCAGTAGAAGGACTGAAAGTAGAGTTTGGCGTTAAGCCTCTCTTTCATGATGTAAGTTTCGTCATCAACGACCGCGACCGCATTGCCCTGGTGGGTAAGAATGGTGCCGGAAAATCTACGATGCTCAAGATTCTCTGCGGTTTGCAGAAACCTACTGACGGCGTTGTGGCTATTCCTAACGAAACCACTATCGGCTATCTGCCACAGGTGATGAAACTGCAGGACGATACGACCGTGAAGGAGGAAACCCGCAAGGCTTTCGCCCATAATACCGAAATGAAGACGCGTCTGGACAAGATGCAGCAGGAAATGGCCGACCGCACCGACTATGAGAGCGAAAGCTATGCTCAGCTCGTAGAGAAGTTTACCCTGGAACATGAACGCTACATGATGATGGGTGGCGAAAACTATGAGGCTGAGATAGAGCGTACCTTGAGCGGTCTTGGCTTTGCGCGCGATGATTTTGAGCGCCCAACCAAGGAGTTTTCCGGCGGTTGGCGAATGCGTATCGAACTTGCCAAGATTCTGTTGCAGAAGCCTGATGTCCTGCTCCTCGATGAGCCTACCAACCACCTTGATATTGAAAGTATCCAGTGGTTGGAGCAGTTCCTGGCGCAGAGTGCCAAGGCTGTGGTTCTGGTGAGCCACGACCGTGCTTTCATCAACAATGTAACTAACCGTACCCTCGAAATTACTTGCGGAAGGGTAGAAGACTATAAGGTGAAATACGATGAGTATGTTGTGTTGCGTGCTGAACGCCGCGAGCAGCAGCTCCGTGCCTACGAAAACCAGCAGAAGGAAATTGCCGACATCAAGGATTTCATCGAGCGGTTCCGCTACAAGCCTACCAAGGCGGTTCAGGTGCAGAGCAGAATCAAGCAGCTCGAGAAAATCGTGCCTATCGAGGTAGATGAGGTTGACAACAAGCAGATGCACCTCAAATTCCCTCCTTGTCTCAGAAGTGGCGATTATCCTATCATCTGCGATGAGGTGCGCAAGGATTACGGCGCCCACACCGTCTTCGACCATGTTACCTTTACCATCAAGCGTGGCGAGAAGGTGGCTTTCGTGGGTAAGAACGGCGAGGGTAAATCTACCCTGGTAAAATGTATCATGGGTGAGATTCCTTTCACCGGAACTCTCAAGATTGGTCATAATGTGCAGATTGGTTATTTCGCCCAGAATCAGGCGCAGCTCTTGGATGAGAATCTAACTATCTTCCAGACAATCGACAATGTGGCAACAGGCGAAATGCGTCTGAAGGTGAACGATCTCCTGGGCGCCTTCATGTTTGGCGGCGAGACTTCAGAGAAGTTTGTCAAGGTTTTGAGTGGAGGCGAACGCAGCCGTCTGGCTATGATCAAGCTCCTGCTCGAACCGGTGAATCTCCTCATTCTCGATGAGCCTACCAATCACCTCGACATGCAGTCGAAGGATGTGCTGAAAGAAGCCATCAAGGCTTTCGATGGAACAGCCATCATCGTGAGCCACGACCGTGAATTCCTCGATGGTCTGGTAGATAAGGTCTATGAGTTTGGCGGCGGCAAGGTTCGTGAGCATCTCGGTGGTATTTACGATTATCTCCGTGCCCATAATGCCGAGAATATTAATCAGGCTCTTGCCAACCAGAGTATGGCTTCTGCCGGTTCGCCTTCTGCCAATACTTCCGGTTCTTCTGTCGCATCAGGTTCTACAGCCGACAGTCTTGCCTCTGCCACATCCGGCAAGCAGAGCTACGCTGAACATAAGGAACAGCAGAAGAAGATCCGTAAGGCTGAGAAAGCCGTGAAGGAATGCGAGGCGAAGATAGAGAAGCTGGAAGCGAGAAAGAAGGAGATTGATGAGCTTCTGATGAAACCGGAAAATGCAACCAACATGGAACTCGTGACCGAATACACCGAACTCATGAAGAGCCTCGATGAGGAGAACGAGCGCTGGATGCTCCTTTCGGAAGAACTGGAAGAAGTTTCGAAATAATAGTAACATTAATATAAAATAAAGAGAAGAAAATGAAAATGAAAATGATCTTACCAATGATGCTGATTGCAGCTTTGCCATTAGGCGCTGATGCTCAGAATAAATCGGGTCTTGTCATGAGCAATCTCGACCAGACAGTGAAGCCAGCAGACAGTTTCTATCAGTTTGCTACAGGTGGATGGCAGAAGAGCAATCCTCTTCCTGCCGCTTACAGCCGTTATGGCAGTTTTGACCAGCTGGCTGAGAACAATAACAAGCGCATCAACACCATTCTTTCTGAACTCCAGAAGAAGACTTACAAGGCTGGAACCATTGAGCAGAAATTGTCTGATTTCTACAAACTCTCTATGGATGTTGACAGCCGCAACAAGGCTGGAATCGCTCCAGTAAAGCCTCTGATGGATGAGATAGAAGCTGCCAAGACCAAGGACGAGCTTCAGAAGCTTCAGGTTAAGTATGCATGGATGGGGCTCGGCTTGAGCTATGGCGCAGGTTTCGCTGCCGATGAGAAGAACGTAACCATGAACATCTACAACCTGATGCAGGGCGGTCTTACTCTCGGTGCCAAGGATTATTACCTCAACAACGATGCTGCAACCGTAGCTATCCGTGAGGCTTATAAGTCTTACCTCAGCAAGATGTTCCAGCTCTATGGTTTCTCTGCTGATGAAGCTGCCAAGAAGGCTTCTGCCGTATTCCTTCACGAAACAACGCTCGCTACTTTCTCTAAGAGCCGTACCGAACTTCGTGATCCTCAGGCCAACTACAACAAGATGACCTTGGCAGAATTCAAGGAGAATTATCCTAACATTCCTCTCGAGGCACTTGCCAACGCCGAGGGAATCAAGAGCGAATATCTCAAGGAGATGATCGTAGGTCAGCCTGCTTTCTTTGCCGGTTATGACAAGGTGGCAGCTGCAGAATGTGCAGGCACATTGAAGGCTTTGATGGAGTGGGACATCATCTGTAGTTCTGCTTCTTACCTCAGCGATGAGATTCGCGAAGCCCGTTTCGAATTCTTCGGTAAGATTATGAGTGGCCGTAAGGAGGATTATCCTCTTTGGAAGCGCGCTACTGTTCAGGTTGAGGCTCAGTTGGGCGAGGCGCTCGGTAGCATCTACTGTAAGCGCTATTTCCCAGAAAGCTCTAAGAAGATGATGGAGACACTCGTGAAGAATCTTCAGATCAGCCTCGGTCAGCGTATCGATGCTCAGACCTGGATGAGCGATGCTACAAAGAAAGCTGCCCACAACAAACTCGACAAGTTCTATGTAAAGATTGGTTATCCTAACAAGTGGACTGATTTCAGCAAGCTCAGCATCGACCCATCTAAGAGCTATTATGAGAACGTAATGGCTTGCCGCAAGTTTGCCAACGATAAGGAGATTGCAGAGAAGGCAGGAAAGCCAGTAGATAGGGATGAGTGGTTCATGACTCCTCAGACCGTGAACGCTTACTACAATCCTACTACCAATGAGATCTGCTTCCCAGCTGGTATTCTCCAGTATCCTTTCTTCGATCCTAAGGCTGATGCTGCATTCAACTATGGTGCTATCGGCGTAGTAATCGGTCATGAGATGACTCACGGATTCGATGATCAGGGCCGTCAGTATGATGCTAGCGGTAATCTGAAGGACTGGTGGACAGCTGAAGATGCAGAAGGTTTCAACAAGCGTGCTGATATGTATGCTGATTTCTTCAGTAACATCAAGGTGTTGCCTGATCTGAATGCCAACGGCCGTTTCACCCTCGGCGAGAACCTTGCCGACCACGGTGGTTTGATGGTTTCATACAATGCCTTCAAGAATGCTACAGCCAAGAAGCCATTGAAGAACAAGGATGGTTTCACTCCTGACCAGCGTTTCTTCCTCGCCTATGCAGGTGTTTGGGGACAGAACATTACTGATAAGGAAATCCGCAACCGCGTAAAGAATGATCCTCATTCTCTCGGCAAGTGGCGTGTTGATGGTGCGCTTCCTCACATCGATGCATGGTATGAGGCATTTGGTGTAAAGCAGGGCGACAAGCTGTTCATTCCTAAGAACCAGCGCCTGGAGCTTTGGTAATTCCGGAAGGAAGTTTTTCCGAATAGATAGAAAAAAATAAAGTCCTGATGTTTCGTTTGTTTGAAACATCAGGACTTTTTGTTTTATGCTTGAAATATTTTTTGATAAGAAAACAATAGAATAGGGGTTATTGCTTCTTCTCCAGTTCCTGAAGATTTTCCATCTTCTTAGATTCCAGGAATTCGTAAATGCCGCAGAGATGTTCACGGACGCGACCATGACCGAACTCATAAACCTTGCTGACAAGACCATCGAGGAAATCACGGTCGTGACTAACTACGATGAGCGTTCCGTCGAAATCGAGCAAGGCCTGTTTCAGCACATCCTTGGTCTTCAGGTCGAGGTGGTTGGTAGGCTCATCGAGAATCAGCAGATTCACCGGCTCCAGCAGCAGTTTGAGAATGGCAAGGCGGGTGCGCTCACCTCCCGACAATACTTTCACCTTCTTGGTAGAATCCTCTCCGCCAAACATGAATGCTCCGAGCAAATCGCGTATCTTGTTGCGAATTTCACCTTTGGCAACATCATCAATGGTCTGGAATACGGTAAGTTCTCCATCGAGCAGAGAAGCCTGGTTCTGGGCGAAATAACCTATCTGCACATTATGTCCCAATTCCAACTTTCCTTCGTTCTGAAGCTGACCCATGATACATTTCACAAGCGTTGACTTACCCTCTCCGTTTCTTCCCACGAAGGCAATCTTGTCGCCTCTTTCTACGGTAAGATTCACGCCGCTGAAAATCTTCTTGCCATCAAACGACATCGCCACATCGCTCATCTGAACCGGATAAGCACCGCTTCGTGGGCTCGGCGGGAACTTGAGTCGGAGGCGGCTTGTATCTTCTTCATCCACTTCGATAAGTTCCAGTTTCTCTAGCATCTTCACGCGGCTCTGCACCTGGAAGGTTTTAGAATAAGTGCCTTTGAAGCGTTCTATAAAGTCCTTGGTTTCAGCAATCATCTTCTGCTGTTCTTCATATTTCTTCATCTGCTGTTCGCGGCGTTCCTTGCGCAGTTCCAGATATTGGCTGTAAGTGGCTTTGTAGTCGTAGATGCGGCCCATGGTTACTTCGATGGTTCTTGTTGTAATGTCGTCAACGAATTTTCGGTCGTGGCTGATGACAACTACTGCTTTCGAACTGTTGATGATGAAGTCTTCGAGCCAGCCGATAGATTCAATGTCGAGATGATTGGTTGGCTCATCGAGCAGCAGTACGTCTGGCGATTTCAAGAGCAGTTTTGCCAGCTCAATCCTCATTCTCCATCCTCCCGAAAACTCGCTTGTAGGGCGGTTGAAATCAGAGCGCTCGAAACCGAGACCGAGCAGCGTCTTCTCTACATCTTCCTCGAAATGAGTCATGTCGATGGCGTAGAATTTCTCTGAGAGAGAGGATACTTTCTCAATGAGCTGCATGTAATCATCGCTGTCGTAATCGGTACGGGTGGTGAGCTCGTTGTTGATGCGGTCAATCTCAGCCTGCATTTCGTGCAGATGGGCAAACGCCTGACAGGTTTCCTCGAATACGGTTCTGCCGTCTTCGGTCATCAGATGCTGAGGCAGATAGGCGATGACGCAATCCTTGGGAGCGGAAACGGTGCCACGAGTAGCATTTCTCACACCGGCGATAATCTTGAGCAATGTGCTCTTTCCTGCGCCATTCTTTCCCATCAGGGCTATACGGTCCTTCTCGTTGATCTGGAAGGAAATGTCTTTGAATAGGGTGGTGCCGCCAAATTCTACGGTCAATCCATCAACTGTAATCATATTATTTTCTTCTTGTTCAAATTTTTGTTTCTTTAAGCAACTCCCCAGAATGCCCCGTTCCTGCCGTTTTCGGGGTCTTCATTGATGACCAGCGCCTGCCATCATTTATGACCCGTGTTGGTCTTAAGAGAAGACCTGAGCAAGGCACAAAAGGCTGTTCTTTCGATTGCCGGTGCAAAGATACAACATTTTTGGGCAGAATGCAAGCTTTTACCCTGACTTTCTTTCGGAGAAGTAGTGTAAGTGATTGATTGATACTGATTTCTATTGGTTTTCTAGCTGAACTTTATTGCAGAACAATCTGATGGTGAGGTGTAAGGATAAAAAGCCAGCGTGTCATTAAGGGTCAGTGTCATTAAGGGTCATTTAGAAAAATGAAAGTGTCATTTTGAGCTATAGTATATATAAATATTTATTTATATATATACTATAGGGGATTTTTCTCCCCCCGAAAATGAAAATGACCCTTAATGACCTTGACCCTTAATGACACGCTAGATGAACTTGTGAATTTTACCTGATATAGGTTGTCTGTATTTCAGAATGTATTGGCTATTAGCGTGTTATGTGCATTTTGTTGTATTTCTACTCTAACGTTCTGTGTATAATAATTATCTACATATTAAGCCACTTAAGTTAGCTTTTATACTGTTCAATTCTGCATTTTTATCCTTGTTTTATGTTGCTTTTGTTAAAAATATATCATCTCAGAGGCTGTTTTTATGTCCGAGGAGGGGCATTTTTCACCCTTAGTAGAGGGGGTAAAACACCTTTCTAACCCTCTTATTTTGCATTTTTTTCTTCGAAATTTCACTAAAAAGCACTGATTTTTGCCTTTTGGGGTTTCTGTTTTGGGTGGGTAAGGATTATTTACATTGCTCAGTCTGATTTCGCTTCTAGCTTCGTTTCTTTTAGCGGATTAAAAATCCATAATGGTTCGATCTGTACGGTTGAAATTACCCAATACGCCCTGGGCTAAGAGCTTTTGGGCTTTCAGCCCGTCTTATACCACATGTGAATGTTCTGCTTTCTTTACAAAACAATTAGAATTGCCCCTAAAGAACCCAATCTCAAAATCACGATTTTTCCATATGTTTCATCACTTATTTCCAATTTTTACATGAATATGGAGCATTTTTAAACAAAAAAGACCTTGATTGCAGAACGCAACCAAGGTCTTCGGAGATTATATATTTAACCTATTGAAATCTCGCTAGATTAGATCTGCTCGCTCCAGTCCTCCTGGCTCTTACGAACGTAAGTCTGGTAACGGAGCTTAGCCATCTTCTCTGCCTGAGAGAAGAGCTCATCAGCCTCCTTAGGGAATGCCTTCTGTACAGAGAGGTAACGAACCTCACCGAGCAAGAAGTCGCGGAAGTTCTCCCAGTTAGGAGCCTTAGAGTCGAGTGTGAATGGGTTCTTACCCTCATCAGCCAACAGTGGGTTGTAACGCCACAAGTGCCAGTAACCGCACTCAACAGCCAACTCTTCCTCGTGCTGTGAACGACCCATACCGCCCTTACGCTTCAAACCGTGGTTGATACATGGTGCGTAAGCGATGATGAGTGATGGACCTGGATAAGCCTCAGCCTCGCGGATAGCCTTCAATGTCTGAGCATTGTCAGCACCCATAGCTACCTGAGCTACGTAGATGTAGCCGTATGTAGTCTGCATCAAACCGAGATCCTTCTTACGGATACGCTTACCCTGAGCAGCGAACTGTGCGATAGCACCGAGTGGAGTAGACTTAGATGACTGACCACCAGTGTTAGAGTAAACCTCAGTATCGAGTACCAAGATGTTAACATCCTCACCAGAAGCCAATACGTGGTCGAGACCACCGTAACCGATATCATAAGAAGCACCGTCACCACCGATGATCCACTGTGAACGCTTAACGAGGTAGTGATCCAAAGTCTTGAGCTCCTTGCAGATAGGGCAACCCTTCTCAGCGCCGGCAGCGATGAGAGGCTTCAACTCTGCAGCAGCCTCCTTAGAACCCTCAGAATCGTTCATGTTAGCCATCCACTTGTCAGCAGCAGCTACGAACTCAGCAGGAACATGCTCCTGAGCCTTAGCCTCCTCGAGCAAGTGAGCGATGCGCTCCTTCATCTTCTTGTTACCCATTACCATACCGAGACCGAACTCGCAGAAGTCCTCGAACAATGAGTTGTCGAATGCAGGACCCTGACCCTTAGCGTTCTTTGTATATGGAGTAGATGGGATAGAAGCTGAGTAGATAGAAGAACAACCAGTAGCGTTAGCAATCATCTGACGATCGCCGAAGAGCTGAGAAATCAACTTGACGTATGGAGTCTCACCACAACCAGAGCAAGCACCAGAGAACTCGAACAATGGCTGAGCGAACTGAGAGTTCTTAGGGCTCTGCTTGATGTCTACGAGATCCTGCTTAGAAGCTACCTTGTGTACGAGATACTCCCAGTTAGCTGCTTCCTTGACCATATCCTCTGCGTCAACGTTGAATGGAACCATTGTCAACGCCTTCTCACCCTTCTTACCTGGGCAGACGTCAGCACAGTTACCACAACCCAGACAGTCGAGTACTGAAATCTCGACGCGGAAGTGCATTCCAGCCAAAGCCTTAGGTGCCTTAACATCCTGAGTCGCGAGACCCTCGATGCCTGCGAGCTCCTCATCGGTCAATACGAATGGACGGATAGCTGCGTGAGGACAAACGAATGAACACTTGTTACACTGGATACAGTTCTCTACGTTCCATACTGGTACGAATGCCTCAACACCACGCTTCTCGAATGCTGCAGTACCGTTCTGCCATGTACCGTCAACTGTGTTGTGCTTAACGAAGTCAGAAACCTTCAAGAGGTCACCTGCCTGGCCGTTGATAGGACGAACGAGCTCCTTAACGAATGCTGGAGCGTTATCCTCCTTAGCCTCATCGTCAGCGAGGTTAGCCCAAGCTGGATCTACTGTCAACTGCTTGTACTCACCACCACGGTCTACAGCGCCGAAGTTCTTGTCAACAACGTCCTGACCCTTCTTAGAGTAAGACTTAACGATGAATGCCTTCATCTGCTCTACAGCGAGATCCAAAGGAATAACCTCTGTAATACGGAAGAATGCAGACTGGAGAATGGTGTTGGTACGGTTGCCGAGACCAATCTCCTGAGCAATCTTAGTTGCGTTAATATAGTAAACAGTGATGTTGTTCTGAGCGAAGTAACGCTTTACCTTGTTAGGGATGAAGTTAACCAACTCCTCACCATCAAAGATAGTGTTCAACAGGAAGAAACCGTTCTTACGCAAACCACGAGTTACATCGTACATGTGGAGGTAAGCCTGTACATGGCAAGCTACGAAGTTAGGAGTATTTACCTGATATGCACTGTGGATAGGGCTGTCGCCGAAACGCAAGTGAGAGCAGGTGAAACCACCAGACTTCTTAGAGTCGTAAGAGAAGTATGCCTGGCAATACTTGTTAGTATTGTTACCGATAATCTGAACTGAGTTCTTGTTAGCACCAACAGTACCGTCTGCACCCAAACCGTAGAACTTAGCCTCGAATAAGTCGTCGCCACCCATTGGGATTTCTTCCTCTTCTGGGAGAGAAGTGAATGTAACGTCATCAACGATACCTACAGTGAAGTGGTTCTTAGGCTGTGGCAACTCGAGATTCTTGAATACAGCAACAATCTTAGCTGGAGTTGTATCAGAAGAACCGAGACCGTAGCGGCCGCCAACGATCAATGGCTTACGCTCGTCATCGTAGAGAGCTGACTTAACGTCGAGGTACAATGGCTCACCCTCTGCACCTGGCTCCTTAGTACGGTCGAGAACAGCGATACGTTTAACAGTAGCTGGGATAGTCTTTTTCAAGAAGTCAACAGAGAATGGACGGAAGAGGTGAACTGCAACCATACCAACCTTCTTGCCCTGCTTATTCAAGTAGTCGATAGCCTCGCGAGCTGGCTCTGTAGCAGAACCCATCAAGATAATGATGTTCTCAGCATCCTCAGCACCATAGTAGTTGAAGAGGTGATACTCACGACCAGTGATCTTAGTCATCTCCTGGCAGTACTTCTCTACTACCTCAGGAATTGCATCGTAGTAAGGGTTGCAAGCCTCACGGTGAGTGAAGAATGTCTCTGGGTTCTCAGCAGTACCGCGAGTAACAGGACGCTCAGGAGTCAAAGCACGGTTACGGAAGTCCTCGATGAACTCTTCCTTAACCAATGGACGGATGTCTTCCATATCCATCTCCTCGATCTTGTGGTACTCGTGAGAAGTACGGAAACCGTCGAAGAAGTTAATGAAAGGAACCTTTGTCTCCAATGTAGCTAAGTGAGGAACTGCAGAGAGGTCCATAACCTCCTGAACAGAACCTGAGCAGAACATAGCGAAACCTGTCTGGCGGCAAGCCATTACGTCCTGGTGGTCACCGAAGATACAAAGTGAGTGAGAAGCCAATGTACGAGCTGATACGTTGAACACGCAAGGGAGCAACTCACCAGCAATCTTGTACATGTTAGGAATCATCAGCAACAAACCCTGAGAAGCAGTGTAAGTTGAAGTCAAGGCACCAGCCTGGAGAGAACCGTGAACTGCACCGGCAGCTCCAGCCTCTGATTCCATTTCCTGGATAGAAACTCGCTGACCGAAAAGGTTCTTACGACCTTTGGCAGCCCATTCATCTACATGCTCCGCCATTGGTGATGATGGAGTAATAGGGTAGATAGCAGCAACCTCAGTAAACATGTAGCTTACATGTGCGGCAGCTGCGTTACCATCACAAGTGATAAATTTTTTCTCTTTAGCCATTTTACTTTTAGATAAAATATTAAAAATGTTTTGTATTTTTATTCCTTTGAACTTTGATAGTTGAATCTGTTTGAGAGTTCAATTTTCAGTTCTGTTTTTGTTTTTCGAATGTTTTTGCCCATTCCAACACCAATTATATTAATATAGGAAACCCAGAAGCCATAACGGAATCCTGTTGTCCTTGCCTACCTCGGTATTGTATCGGGCGTAGATGATGTCGGGATTGTTGCGCACCTTGTTTGGAGATTGCGCATCGCAGATTCTGAACTTCTTCTCACCATCTACAATGAAGTAGTGGTCCTTGCCGGTCTGGCTTACCTTATGGTCTTTCCAGAGCGAGTTGACGAAGAATGTTTCCATCACCTCCTGCTTGTCTATCTTGATAGGATAGATGGCGTACATCAGGTTGGAGTTGTGCATCATCACCTTGGATGGTTTCTTTGGGAACTCCTGCCCGGTAGGGTAAATCATGTTGATGAGTCGCGCATCAGCAAGATACTTGATGTAGTTCATTACCGTAGCTCTGCTGGTGTTGATCTCTTCGGCAAGCTGGCTCACGTTGGGAGCCTTGGCACCTTCTACAGCTAGCTGATAGAAGAGCCTCTTGATCTTGGTGAGATATTTCAGTTCGATTTGCTTGATGAGGAGGATGTCTACCTCGGTCATCATGTTCATTGTCTTTAGTAGATTCTCTGTGAAGTTGCGGTTCTCCAGGAAGAATGGATAGAATCCATGATGCAAGTAGTCCTGGAAGTATTTCATCGGGCTCACCTTGGGCAGTATCTGTTTGATGATGTGCTCGTGATTGCGCAAGATTTCATCGAGTGTATATGGCTGGAAACTGTTGCCAGTCTGCAGGTTGATAAACTCTCTGAAAGAGAAGCCTCGCAAATTATAGCTTTTCACGATTCCATTGAGCTCAGGATTCTCTTCCTTCAGTCTCATCACGCTGGAACCTGTGAACACGATTCTTAACTCTGGATACAGGTCGTAGCATTTGCGCAGCTCCTTGCTCCAGTCCGACTGCTTGAAGACCTGGTCGATGAGAAGGGTTCTGCCGCCGTGGCGAACAAAGTCACCTGCTAAATCTGCGATTCCTCTGCTTTGAAAATAGAAATTGTTCATATTCACATACAGACACTTTCGGTCAGTAGGGCCAAAGTGCTCCTTGGCATATTGAAGGAGGAATGTAGACTTTCCTACACCGCGTGTTCCCTTTATGCCAATCAAACGGTCGCTCCAGTCGATTTCGTCCATCAGAGTGCGTCTTACTGGTGCGTCCGTATGCTCTACGAGGTATGTATGTGTTCTGAAGAATGCTTCTTCCATGAGTTTATATCGTTTCTAATTGTTTTTACGATGCAAAGGTAATTAAATATTTCTAATTTGCAAACTCTAGATAGCAAAAAGTAACTTTTTTTTCATTATTTAGCACTTGTCTAAGTAAAAATGGGGATTTTCTTCCCTATTTTGCGCTTTTCTTTATATCTTTGCACCATGAAGTTACATATTTTCAATCCAGAACATGATTTGGCTTTGGCTGCAAATCTGAAACAGTTCACCGCGCCTCATGCGGGTAGACAACTTAGAAGTGATCTTGCTTTCATTCCGGCTCTTTGGGCGGAAGAGGGCGACCTCGTACTTGTGGATGATATTGATTTTGCGAAGAACAGGGTGCGCCATTTTGGAGCTGAACTGAACAGCAAGGTTGAGTTCATCACCAAGCCTCAGCTGAAGCATCTGCTCAAGACGGAATTTCTGGACAGTGTTCATCCCTGGGGATGGAACCTGTCGCTGAAAGGTGAGTTGGAGCGTTTGGGAATACCGGAGATTATGTTGCCGACTGATGCTGTATTAAATGAGGTACGCGAGGTGAGCAGCAGGCAATGGGCTGCCCTTCATCTGCAGCGTGGCGTGGAATATGTTACTGAGACGGCTCGCGTCAAAGAACTCATTCTCCAGCACGGCAAAGCTGTTGTCAAGGCTCCCTGGAGCAGTAGCGGGAGGGGAGTGAAATATGTGAGTGCTGAGGACTTCAGAACAGCCGGAGATTATCCTACCTTCGAAAGATGGGTGGCAAACATGATTTATCATCAGGGCGGCGTAACCGTAGAACCCCTATATAATAAGGTGAGAGATTTCGCCATGGAGTTTGAAATGAAAGATGGCAAGGCGCTCTATCGCGGTCTTTCGCTATTCGATACGATCAAGAATGCCTATTCGGGCAATGTGCTCTGCTCTGAAGCTGAGAAGGTGGAAATGATGAAACCGCTCATTAGCGAGGCTCAGCTTGCCGGAATCAGACAGCGTATCATCGAGGTAATGGAGCCGGCGCTGAAGGATATTTACAGTGGTCCGTTCGGCGTTGACATGATGATCTGCACGAAAGGGGAGAAGGATGAATTCTGCGAGGCTGTGCTGAATCAGGAAGGTGAGGACGTAAACAGAACCGGACTGGGCGTGGTTCCTTGCATCGAAATCAATCTGCGCAGAACGATGGGACATGTGGCAATCGATCTATACGAACATCTTGTGGCTAATTCGAGCGATGAGATGAAGACCAATAGGACGAACATCATGCGCGTGGAATATGATGGAAACAGATATCATCTCAGAATAAAGCCTGGCAGACCTTCGGAAGAGGCACCGCTGCATTGATTTTTTGTAAAGAACATAGTTGTTTTTTGTTAAGAAATAGTAAAATCGGCTTTTCCCGTGCAAGGATTAGCCGATTTTTCATTTTATCTTCAGAACTCACGATTCAGATTCCGATTCGGGAACTGCCTTTTAAAAAGAGGAACAGTCCCTTTGGGTTCAGAAGCGTTGAGTCATTAAAATGAACCAATAAATTAGAGAAATATGTATAAGAAAGTATTTAGTGCAGCTATTTTAGCTTCAGCTGCAATGGCAATGACTTCTTGCAGCTCAAGCAAGAATGCACAGAATGAGAACGTAACAAAGGCTGAGAAGATAACGGAGGCAGAGGCTGCCCGTCCGTCAGCAGATGAGGAAATGGATGAGGGTTATCTTGTCCTCTCAGAGGCTCAGCAGAACATCGTGAAGAAGAACAACGATTTCGCTTTCAGACTCTATCAGCAGATCAGCGGCATGGATTCTGAGGTGGTTTCGCCAATGAGCATCGCCTATCTGATGGGAATGCTTGCGAATGGTGCCGACGGCAAGACTCAGCAGGAGATTCTGAAGGCAATCGGTTGCGAGGGCGTGAGCGTGAAGGAACTCAACGACTGTTATAAGGCGCTGATGCTTTCGGCTGGCAAATTTGACAAGCAGACAACCGTAAACATTGCCAATTTTATCGCCATCAATAAGAATTTCAGACTGAACAGTGATTTCGCTCACACCGTGGCCGATTCTTATCAGGCTGGTGTTGAGAGCATGGACTTTACCTCTCCTAAATCTGCCACTCGCATTAATGACTGGTGTAAGAAGCAGACTAAAGGCATGATTCCTAGCATCATCGACCAGGTAGACCCTGCAGCCGTTTCTTACCTCCTGAATGCTATTTATTTTAATGGAACCTGGCAGGAGAAGTTTGATGCGAAGAACACTAGACTCGAGAACTTCAGCGGTTACACTCGTGATATTAAGAAGGTGAACATGATGCACCAGAACAAGAAGTTTGCCTATACTGAAAATGATATGTTGCAGGCTGTAGAACTGCCATACGGAAATGGATGTTATCAGATGACTGTTCTTCTTCCTAAGGCTGGCAAGAGCATCAGCGAGGTGATGAAGGAGATGGATGCTGATAAACTTCAGAAGTTGAGTAATGACATGGACCGTTGCCAGGTAGATTTAAAATTCCCTAAGTTTACCACAGAGATGGATTTGTCGCTCAACCAGATTATTAGTAAATTGGGAGCTCCAAGCATCTTCCAGCCAGGCACGGCAGATTTCAGCCGTTTTGCCAATGGCAGCTTCTACGTATCGAAGATGTTGCAGAAGGCAAAGATTGAGGTAAGCGAGCGTGGAACCAAGGCTGCTGCCGTAACAGCTGCTGTGATGCTGACCTCACTGGGTCCTCACGAGATGAAGCGTGTAGAATTTCATGCTAACCGTCCATTCGTTTATTTCATTACCGAACGTAATAGTGGCGCAATTCTCTTCATGGGTCAGTTCCTGGGAGAATAATAACAGAGAATTTGCAGGTTCTTAAAACTAGAAAAGCGAAAGCCAAGTCCGTAATCCGGAATCTGGCTTTCGCTTTTTATTTCGCTTAATTCACTTGTTTACTCCTGAAACTTTTCAATGAACTCATCCTCTGTAATGATTGGAATATTGAGTTCATGGGCTTTCTTGTTCTTCGAACTCTGCGAAGCTGCATCGTTGTTAATCAGGAAGTTAGTACTCTTGCTCACACTTCCCGTAACCTTGCCGCCCTGGCTTTCAATATAAGCCTTCAGCTCGTTGCGGTTCTTGTAATGATGCAAATCTCCCGTTACGACGAAAGTCAGTCCTTGGCATTTGTTTCCCGTTTCTACAGGCTCATGCTCCTCGATAATCAGCTCGGACAGCAGATGCTGCACATGCTGGAAATGAACATCATCCTTGAACCAGGCGATAAACTTGGCACTCTTTTCAGGTCCAATACCATCAATGCTTGCAAACTCATCATCGAACATGCTCAGGCGCGCCGTTTCTATCAGTTCCTTCACCTTGTAACGGCTGAGCAGTTTTTTAGCCACATCGCCGCCGCAGAGCGGAATATTCAAAGCGTAGAGCAGATGACGACCGTCAGTATGGCGGCTTTTCTCTACACTCTCCAGAAGATTGCTTACGCTCTTCTTGCCAAATCCTTCGAAACAGGAAATCTCGAACGCATAATTCTTCAGTTTGTAGAAATCTGCATATTCCCTGATAAAACCATGATTGATGAATTTCCAGACAGTCTGTTCTGAGATTCCGTCAATATTGATTCCTTCCTTGCTGACGAAGCGGGCAAATTTCTTAAGTTGTTTGGCTGGGCAGGCTGCATTGGTGCAATGGAGAGTCTTGGTGCCGCTCTCACTCTCGCGCACTACGGCTGGCGCATGGCAAACCGGACATTCGTTGGGAATGACAAAACTCCCCACAACCTCTGTAATATTGATTACCTTCGGGATAATCTTATTGGCCTTGATGACCTGCAGTCTGGTTCCCTTGTCGCCAATGCCCAGACGCTCGCATTCGCTTACATTGCAGAGCGAGGCACGCTGCACGGTGGTTCCTTCAAGTTCTACCGGTTTGAAAACAGCTACAGGCGTGATGGTGCTGGCTGCGCACGACCATTCTATGTGGTCGAGTTCTGTCTCTGCATGTTCATCTTGCCATTTAAAGGCAAATCCTGCCCTCGTAGCGTGGTGGCCTGTAATCGACCCCGTAGCTGCATAAGCCGTATCATCGTAGCAAATCACCAGTCCGTCTACCGGGAAAGGATTCTTCTTGCTTGTCACCTTCTCCGTAAACTTGTCTATTTCCAGCTGGATATTTTCTGTGGTAGGGTGGTCAATACGCTCACGTTCTACAGGATTCATTCCCAGGTCTTTCAGCATCTGCATGCGTTCGCCCCATGAGGTAAGTTCCCGCTCAGTATAAACCAGGGTGAACGGAATCCATTGGATGTGGCGCTGCTTCACCTCTTCAATATCCTTCAGCGTGAGTGAGCCTGAAGCGAGGTTACGTGGATTGGCGTAATCGCCTTCGCTTTCGATGATGAACTGTTCGAAATCAGTATACGAAATGACGGCTTCTCCTCTTACTACAAGATGTCCTTTCTCTGAAATGGTAGCAGGAATGCCTGAAATGGCTGGAGCCAAGTGGGTAATGTTGGTGCCGATGTGTCCGTTACCGCGGGTAACGATTTTGGTGAGTATTCCGCCGTCATAGGTTACTACGAGGGTCAGTCCGTCCAGTTTCCATGAAATCCAGATAGGGCGGTCTTCTGCCCATTTTACAAGATCACTTACCTGTTTGGTCTTTGCCAGAGAGAGGGCGGCAAATTCATGCTCCTCTTTCTTTCCTACGATAGAATCTTCTGACACGCGATTAGTTGGGGAGTCAGGCAGAATTTCGCCTGTTTCCTCTTCCAATCTCTTGAGCTGGTCGAAAAGGGCGTCCCACTCATAGTCGGTCATGAGTTCGCCTTTTCCGTTATAATAACTATCCGAAGCTTGGTTGAGTCTTTCAACCAAGCTCTTCATCTGCAATAGTTTCTCTTCCATAATGAATGTTTGAGGATGTTAATCAAATGTTGTGTTTTTCGATGGCAAGAAATTATTCTGCAGGTTCCATGGCTATGGAGAGTTTTTCAAAGGCGAAACGCTGACCTCTGTTTCCTCCATAGTTTACACGTCCGCAGATGCAGAAACCCATCGAAGACAGGAGGTTAATCATCGGCGTGTTGTCAAAGTTGGTGTCAACCTTGATGCTAGGTATTTTTTCTACCTCGCACATGCTGTTCACCTTACTGATGAAAATACGCGCTAAACCTTCACGCTGGAAACTAGGCAACGTGGCAAAGCGATGTATTACATAATAATCGCCATCAGTAATCCAGTTGCCTACTAATTTCTTATATTTGGGTTCACCATTCAATATGACTGCTCCATAGACAACTACCTCTTCATTTACTGTCAGAACGAAGGCATTGCCATTTTCTATGTCTTTTCTGATGTCTTTTTCTGATGGATATTCCTCAGTCCATTGATGACGTCCCGATTCTATCATACTTTGGCGAGCCTGGTCGATGACTTTCCAGCAAGCAGCAAAGTCCTTTATATACGCCGGTCTGAAGTTTGTCTTCATATTAATTACGCTTTTATTATTCGGGTGCAAAATTAACAAAAAAAAACGAATTAAACTAAAAAACGGAGGAAAAACTTCACTTTTTTTGTTCGTTTTCCTCCGTTTTTCTTGTTTGCTGCTCATTTTGAGCGGTTTTTTCTTAGCTTTTTGCTAGGAAGCCGGGTGAATAAGATTCTACGCCAAACACTTGTCGAGCTCAGCAATGATAGCATCTTTCTGTTCCTTGATATGCTGACCGATGAATACGATTTTTATCATGCGGTCGCCCAATTCCTGATCCCATTCCTTCTGCAACTGTGGGTTATTCAACAAGACCTGGGCGAGTTCGCCTTTCGGCATGGTAGCCAACCATTGGCCAGCCTGCTTTACAGTCTTCTGCTTGCCTGCCTGTTCGAACACGTAGCACATGTCGCGCTCATCATCGAAATAGCAGATTCCCTTGGCGCGAACCACGTCTCTAGGCCATTTTCTTGCGACGAAATCATCGAAGAGACCCAGGTCGAAAGGCTTGCGACGATAGTAAACGAAGGTGCCGATTCCGTATTCCTCAACTTCTCCGCCTTCATGATCATGATCATGGTCGTGATGATGGTGATGATGATGATGTTCATGCTCGTCATGCTCGTGGTGATGATGATGATGCTCATGTTCGTCTTCCTCGTCTTCCTTGTCATGATCGTGATGATGGTGATGATGTTCATGTGCTTCTTCTACATCATCTTCTTCATGCTCTTCGTTTCTTTCTGATTCAATCTCCTGAATCCAACCGGCTGAAGTGGCTACGGTTTCCCAATCAAACTTCTTGGTATTGACGATCAGATTCAAGTCAACGTCACCATAGTTGCATTCAAAGATTTCTGCCTTAGGCTGGATGGCACGGATAATCTGCTTAAGGTGCTCCAGTTCCTTAGGTTCAACCTCTGCAGCCTTGTTCAGAAGAATGATGTTACAGAACTCAATCTGCTGGATGACGAGCGAAGCTAGATCTTCCTCATCCATATTCTTCTTCATCAGGTCGCTGCCGTTGGAGAATTCATCCTTCATGCGCAAAGCATCTACTACGGTAACGATGCTGTCAAGGCGCAGAATGCCATTCTCGATGTACTGAGGACCGAGGGATGGGATAGAGCAGATGGTCTGTGCAATAGGAGCAGGCTCGCAGATTCCGGAAGCCTCGATGACAATGTAATCGAAACGCTTCATGTCTACGATTTCCTTGAGCTGTTCTACCAGGTCCATCTTCAATGTGCAGCAGATGCAACCATTCTGGAGAGAAACAAGCGAATCGTCTTTCTGACCTACTACGCCACCTTTTTCTATCAGGGCTGCATCAATATTGACTTCACCAATATCGTTGACGATGACGGCAAATTTAATACCTTTTTCGTTAGCTAAAATCTTGTTGAGAAGGGTTGTCTTTCCACTACCCAGGTAGCCTGTCAAAAGCAATACAGGCACTTCCTTCTTTGCGTTCATATTAAAATATTTTAATGTTATACTTCTTAGACCCAGTCTGCTGATAATGCTGCTTTCTCGGGCAGCTGTCATCTGGCAGCCTGACGGTTTTGCGAAACTGCAAAGATTGTGCCACACCTTATTTTTTGCCATCTTTTTTTCCTATACCCCTTTTTTGTCAGTTATCTTGTGTTATTTTTAGGTTATATTTCATGTTTTTCTCATTTTTCTTTGGTGGTTTCAACTAGAAATAGTATATTTGCAGAGAAAATTTGTTTCAAACAGCACATAAACTTAATGAATAAACATAATATACATAAGTTAAGATGAAAAAGTTTAAGGTTTTAGTTCTGACGGTTGTGGCAGTCCTTGCGCTGTCATCTTGCGGCACTACTCAGACGGTGCCTCTGACCGGTCGCACTCATCGCATCTCTGTATCCGATGAGCAGATTCTCAGTCTGTCTAATCAGGAATACACAAAGTACATGGCTTCTGCCAAGAAGTCGACCAATGCAGCCAATACGGCGATGGTTCAGCGAGTAGGAAAAAGACTTGCCAATGCTGTTGAACTCTATTTGAAGCAGAACGGATTTGAAGCCGATGTGAAGAATTATTCATGGGAATTCAACCTGGTACAAGATAAGTCAGCCAATGCATTCTGTATGCCTGGCGGTAAAATCGTGGTTTATGAAGGACTTTTGCCTTACACTCAGAATGAAACCGGTTTGGCAATCGTTTTGGGTCACGAAATAGCTCATGCTGTGGCTAAACATAGTGCTGAGCAGCTCACCAAACAGCAGAATCAGCAAACCGGTACAAGCATCCTGGGAACTGTGTTGAACCAGACAGTTGGTAATGGTGTAGGTAATGTGGCAAGTGCAGTTGCCGGACGGTATTTCTCATTCCGCAATCTGAAGTATTCCCGTGATAATGAAACCGAGGCAGATTACATGGGGCTTATCTTCGCTGCCATGGCTGGTTACGATCCTCAGCAGGCCATTCCTTTCTGGCAGCGAATGTCGCAGGGCTCTAGCAGCAATCAGAGTGATATTTTCAGTGATCACCCTTCAGACACCAAGCGTATTGCTGCCTTGCAGAAGGAAATGCCTACTGCGCTGAAGTATTATAAACCTCAGACAACTTATAAGGTAGGTTCTACGAGCAAGACTTCTACAACCAAGAAGACCAGTAGCAAAAAGAAGACTATAACCCGCAGAAAATAAGGAATTTTCCAAATCTCTCGAATCTGAAGAATCAAATTAAAATAGTTAAGTATGGAGTATTTATCTCATAACCTTTGGCTGGTATGGACGTCGGTGATGTTCATCTGCCTCATCTTAGAGTTGTCTTCCGGCGATTTCTATGTTACTTGTTTTGCCATTGGTGCGCTCATCAGCATTCCTGTGGCATTAGTAGGAGCACCTTTCTGGGTGCAGGTAGTGGTTTGGGCTATCTGCTCTATGCTTAGCATCTGGTTGGTTCGTCCGCATCTGCTGAAATCGCTACATAAGGGTGGGGAAGACCGCCGCAGTAACGCCGATGCGCTGGCAGGACAGATAGGGGAAGTGACAGAGATGATTCCTGCCGGAGGATTCGGCAGGGTAAAGCTGGATGGAGATGATTGGAAAGCGGAAGCTCCACATCTTGCCGAACCGCTTGCTGTAGGCGATATGGTTCGAATCTTAGGTCACGAATCTATCATCCTCAAGGTAGAAAAAGTTTAGGTAGGAAAAGTTTAGAGTCAACATTATTCACTTAATCGTATAAACATCATGAACATAGGAATTTATGTGCTGGTGGCTCTAGTAGCACTTGCACTCGTAGTGGTTAAGAAAACCATCGTTATCATCCCTCAGAGTGAGACGAAAATCATAGAGCGTCTCGGACGATATTTTGCTACGCTCAAGCCGGGTATTAATGTCATCATTCCTTTCATTGACCATGCCAAGGATATTGTGTCTATGAGAAACGGAAGATACGTTTATACAAACAGCATCGACCTTCGTGAACAGGTCTACGATTTCGACCGTCAGAACGTAATCACTAAGGATAATATCCAGATGCAGATAAATGCGTTGCTCTATTTCCAGATTGTGGACCCATTCAAGAGTGTGTATGAAATCAACAATCTGCCAAATGCCATAGAGAAACTGACTCAAACTACCTTGCGTAATATAATAGGTGAGATGGAACTTGACCAGACTCTTACCTCCCGCGATACGATTAACACCAAACTCCGTGCTGTTTTGGATGATGCAACCAATAAGTGGGGAATCAAGGTAAACCGAGTAGAGTTGCAGGATATTACACCTCCAGAGAGTGTGCTCCAGGCCATGGAAAAGCAGATGCAGGCTGAACGAAACAAGCGTGCTACCATCCTGACTTCAGAAGGTGAGAAGGAAAAGCAGCGCCTGCTCTCAGAAGGTGAGAAGGCTGCCATCGTGAACAAGGCTGAGGCTGCCAAACAGCAGGCTATCCTGAATGCAGAAGGTGAGGCTACTGCCCGCATCCGTAAGGCTGAGGCCGAGGCTATTGCCATTCAGAAGATTACGGAAGCTGTAGGACAGAGTACGAATCCAGCCAACTATCTCCTGGCCCAGAAATACATCAGTATGATGCAGGAAGTAGCACAGGGTAAGGATAATAAGGTGGTTTATCTGCCATACGAGGCAACCAATCTCTTGGGTTCTATAGGAGGAATCAAAGACCTTTTCAAGGGATAAAGACCTCTGAGTCGATGGATAATGCCCTTTGACTCAAGAAATAAAGCACTCAGACATCAGTAAACTGTAACTTCAGTAAATATATAAAACAGGATAAAAATGAAGAAAATCTGTATCGTTGCAGGTGCAAGACCTAACTTTATCAAGGTTGCGCCCGTAATTAGAGCAATTCGTAATGCTCAGGAAGCTGGTAACGAAATCAGCTATCAGTTGGTTTACACAGGAAAAGAGGATGACCCGACACTGGAATCTTCTCTTTTCGATGACTTAGGCATTCAGAAACCGGATGCTTATCTCGGTGTAGACTGTCCAAACATGAACGAACTTACCGGACAGGTGATGGGGCAGTTTGAGTGCTATCTGCAGCAGAATGCTACAGATGTTGTCATTGTGGTTGATGATCTGGCTTCAACCATGGCTGTGGCTATTGTTACCAAGAAGCAGGGGGTGCAGCTTGCTCATATTGCAGCCGGAACCCGCAGTTTTGACATTACCATGCCAAAGGAAATCAACCGTCTGGTGATTGATGGCTTGTCAGATATTCTCTTTACCGCTGGCATTTCAAACAACAGCATCGCCAACAAGGAAGGTGCAGAATTGTCTAAGGTTTACATGGTAGGAAATGTGCTTATCGACAACATCCGCTTCCTTCAGTCTAAAATGCAGCGGCCTGAAGTCATGGACGAGTTTCATCTGAAAGAAGGCGAATATATGGTTCTGACCTTGAACCGCAAGGCCATCGTCAATAACATTGATGAGATGAAATCGCTCATTTCTGTCATAGATGAAGAGGCGCGCCAGGCTGGAGTGAAGGTGATTGCTCCGCTTCGAGGTAAAGCCTTGGGCTTCGTGCTCGCATTCAAGGCTTATCAGGAAGAGAGTAATCATCAGAGTGGAATCCAGGTGGTTCAGCCGCTCGATTATCTGTCGTTTGCTTATCTTACAGCTCACGCCAAAGGTGTGATTACCGATTCGGGTAATGTGGCTGAAGAAGCTACCTTCAATGGGGTTCCTTGCATTACGCTCAACAGCTATACTGAGCATATTGAAACTGTAAAGGTGGGTACAAACGAACTGGTTGCTGAAGATCCGGAGTTACTGAAGCAAACTATGCAGAAACTTCTGAAGGGTGAATGGAAGAAAGCGGGCATTCCTGACAGATGGGATGGCCGCTCAGCAGAAAGAATAGTCCAGATTCTCGCTGAATAGAATCTAAACTCATAGCGTATAATCTCATGGAGAGAGATGATGCTATGTAAACTGATTCTTTTCAGAATAAACTTAGAGGTTCACTTCAATATGATTATATTGAAAAGTGAACCTCTTTCTTTTTATGCTTTATCTTTTTCTTAATCCTTTTCAGGCGCCTTTGGCACAGGATAGTCGTATTGCTTGAAATAGGCTGGCGTCTTATTATCATACCATACTCCTTCTACGTTTAAGCCGATAGAGAAAGTCTTTTTGGAATTAGTGTATCTTACACCGGCTCCTAAAACGTTGGCGCCAGGTACTCCCATTCCGTAGCCACCCGGCATGATTCCTCTTCCCATACCCCAAGGATACATTCCGTAGCCCCAAGGCGAATAGCCGTAGGGACCATAGCCATAACCGCCATAACGGCCGTAAAGAGAATTGTAATTGTTGGCTACACTAAGCTGACCGTAAACGTAAGCCTCCCAATGCTCATTAAACTGGTAGCCCAGAATGCCGTAGACTCCACCGTCATGATAACTGTCTCCACCATAGTTTACGTTGTTGATATAAGTGCCCAGAGCCAACCAAAGTTTGTTGTCTTTGGTGAGTGGCGTCAGGTAGGTTGCATCGATGGTCTGGGTGAAACCGCCTCTGTGAGGCACATTCTTGCCGAATGTAGCAAAGGCAGAAAGATCTACCGAGAGATTCAATCCCTTGTGCAGCCCCCAGCCATAGCCCAACGGATAACTCAAGCTGTTGGTAAGGTTGGAGATGGGATTATTATAATAGGTGCTGTCTAGCGAAGCATCACCCAGTAATCCGTTTTTGCCGAGAGTTTCTTTCTTATCTGATAGTCGGGCAGGAGTCATATATGCATTCTTCACCGGTTTTCCCTGATAAATCATAGGTTTTCCTGCCTGGTAAACCGTATCGCCAGGCAGCAACCATTCTTCACGCGGACTGTCCGGACTGTGCAATGGTCCGAAGCTTACCTGTTGCTGTGCACTTGCTTCTGTAGTGAGGAATGTGCAAAAAGCGATGATAATATATATTTTTTTCTTCATAATTGATTGCATTTTCTGTCTTCTGCTGCAAAGATATGAAGAATGTATGAAACAAAGGAACTTTTCCCGCATAAAAAATCAATTTTTTAGAATAAAATCATTATCTTTGCATCCGATAACATAAATAGATGTAAAATTATACAAAAATATGAAGAAGATCATCAGATTATTGACACTCGCTCTTCTTACGGTGCCTGTTATGACATTTGCTCAGAGTGAAGGCAATCAGAACACATCAGAACCAGCCGGAAAAGTTGTGGCGTCTAAGCCCGATTCTCTGCTCGACTGGGAAACACCGCACGATCCAACTTGCCCTCAGGTGTTGCTGGAAACTACGATGGGTAACATTCTCGTGGCTCTCTACAACGATACTCCAAAGCATCGGGATAATTTCCTGAAACTTGTCAATTCGGGCTATTATGACGGTTGCATCTTTCAGCGTGTCATCAAGAATTTCATGATTCAGGGTGGCGATTATTCATGCAGAAAGGTGAACATGAAAAAGCCGCAGAAGTTTGATGTAAACTATACGGTTCCGGCAGAAATCATCTATCCTAAATATTATCATAAGCGCGGACAGCTCTGTGCTGCTCGCGAAGGAGATGATGAAAATCCGGCCAAAGCTTCGGCGTCTACTGATTTCTACATCACCTGGGGCAGAAATTTTTCTCCCCGGCAGATGGAATATTATGTAGAAAAACTGAAACGGGACGGCAAGTATTACGCCATTCCTTCAGAACAGTTGCAAAAGGGCTACATCAAGCATGGTGGTGTTCCTCACCTTGACAACGGCTACACTGTATTCGGAGAGGTGCTTGAAGGCATGGATGTGGTTGATAAGATTCAGAATGTGGCTACCGATAAGGCGAACAACGACAGACCTCTCACGGATGTCATCATTCTGAAAGCCAAGCAGATGAAGTAACTTTCTGATGGTAAACTGAAGAAATAAGTAACTGAGCCCATTAAAAGAGAAAAAATCGATAAGTAAAAATATTAAATACGAGAAAAATGAAGTCATTAAAGGAATTATATAGAGTAGGTAAGGGGCCATCGAGCAGTCATACGATGGGGCCTCAGCGTGCAGCCAAACTTTTTCAGGAGCGTTGCCCTAACGCTTCTTATTATGAAGTAACCCTCTATGGAAGTCTGGCTGCTACAGGTAAGGGACACATGACTGATGTGGCAATAGAAGAAGTGCTCAGACCTCATAAAACTGTGAATATTATCTGGCAGCCACAGACTTTCCTTCCTTATCATCCCAACGGAATGAAATTTGTGGGCAAGGATCTGAACGGCGATATTATCGATGAATGGACCGTTTACAGTATTGGTGGTGGAGCCATATCAGATGGTACTGCCGGCAACGAAGAGCTGGGCGCCAAGGATGTCTATGATCTGAACAAGCTCGCCGACATCAAGCAATGGTGCTATGATAACGGACGCTCATTCTGGGAGTATGTTGAGAAATGCGAATCGGAAGATATCTGGGATTATCTCGACATGGTTTGGCAAACGATGAAGCAGAGCATCAGAAATGGTTTGAACCATGAAGGTGTTTTGCCGGGTCCGCTGAAGCTACAGCGTAAGGCTGCCACCTATTATATAAAGGCGAAGGGTTACCGTGCTTCCCTGCAGAGCCGCGGCTTGGTTTATGCTTATGCGCTGGCTGTGAGCGAAGAGAATGCTTCGGGTGGTACCATCGTTACAGCTCCTACCTGTGGCGCCTGTGGTGTATTGCCAGCTGTACTCTACCACATGTTTACTTCTCATGATATGAGTGAACAGCGCATCTTGAGAGCCTTGGCTACAGCCGGATTGGTGGGCAACATCGTAAAGCAGAATGCTTCTATCAGTGGTGCTGATGTAGGTTGCCAGGGCGAGGTAGGTGTTGCCTGCGCCATGGCTTCGGCTGCAGCCTGCCAGCTTTTCGGAGGCAGTCCGGCTCAGGTAGAATATGCTGCCGAAATGGGATTGGAGCATCATCTCGGAATGACCTGCGACCCGGTTTGCGGACTGGTTCAGATTCCTTGCATCGAGCGAAATGCCTTTGCTGCCGCCCGAGCTTTGGATGCAGACCTCTACGCTTCCTTCTCAGATGGCCATCATACCGTATCTTTCGACCGTGTAGTTGAAGTAATGCGACAGACGGGTCATGACCTACCTTCGCTTTACAAGGAAACAAGCGAAGGCGGTTTGGCAAAGGGATTTCCAAGAGACATTTAGTCATAAAATGCTTCGCTGAATCATAAAATGTTTTTCAGCTATTTTATTCTGTTTGGTAAGAGGGCTTTTATTTTGGCACGCTATTTGTAAGTCCCCTTGCCAAACAATAATAAAGTAAATACGAATAAAAACATTTTATATTATGGCACAGAAAGGTAATATTGGTGTAACGACAGAGAACATTTTCCCTGTCATCAAGAAATTCTTATATTCAGATCACGACATCTTCCTCCGCGAGATGGTTTCAAACGCCGTAGATGCTACACAGAAGTTGAAGACTCTTGCAGCTCAGGGCGATTTCAAGGGCGAGATAGGCGACACAACCGTTCGTGTCTCTCTCGATGAGAAGGCTGGAACCTTGACTATCAGCGACCATGGTATAGGTATGACTGAGGAGGAAATCGATAAATATATCAACCAGATTGCATTCTCAGGCGTAACTGACTTCCTCGACAAGTATAAGGAGAATGCCAACGCCATCATCGGCCACTTCGGTCTCGGCTTCTATTCTTCTTTCATGGTAGCCAGCAAGGTAGAAATCATCACTAAGAGCTACAAAGAGGGAAGCAAGGCTGTAAAGTGGAGCTGCGATGGTTCACCTGCTTTCGAAATCGAAGATGCAGACAAGGCTGAGCGTGGTTCAGACATCATCCTCCATATTGCTGATGATTGCAAGGAATTCCTGCAGAAGAACAAGATTGAGGAACTTCTGAACAAGTACTGCAAGTTTATGGCAGTGCCTGTTGCTTTCGGCAAGAAGACCGAATGGAAGGACGGCAAGAATGTGGAGACTGATGAGGATAACATTATTAATAATGTGGAGCCTCTCTGGACCAAGGCTCCTAGCACACTGAAGGATGAGGACTACAAGAAGTTCTATCACACCCTTTATCCGATGCAGGACGACCCGTTGTTCTGGATTCATCTGAATGTAGACTTCCCATTCAATCTCACGGGTATTCTCTACTTCCCACGCATCAAGAGCAGCATCGACATGCAGCGCAACAAGATTCAGCTCTATTGCAACCAGGTGTTCGTAACCGACCAGGTAGAAGGCATTGTACCAGAATTCCTCACATTGCTTCATGGTGTAATCGATTCACCGGACATTCCGCTGAACGTAAGCCGCAGCTACCTGCAGAGCGACAGCAACGTGAAGAAGATTTCTACCTACATCACCAAGAAGGTAGCCGATCGTCTGAACTCTATCTTCAAGGAGAACCGCAAGGAGTTTGAAGAGAAATGGGATGATCTCAAGATCTTCATCAACTACGGAATGCTCTCTCAGGAAGATTTCTACGAGCGCGCAAAGGACTTCGCACTTCTGAAAGATGTTGAGGGCAAGTACTTTACTTTCGAGGAGTACAAGACGCTGATTAAGGACAATCAGACCGATAAGGACGGCAACCTGGTTTATCTCTATGCCAACAATAAGGAAGAGCAGTATTCTTATATCGAGGCAGCCAAGCAGAAGGGTTATTCTGTACTTCTGATGGAAGGTCAGCTCGATACGCCGATGGTAAACATGCTGGAGCAGAAGCTGGAGAAGAGCCGCTTTACACGTGTTGACGCCGACATCATCGACCGCCTCATCGTGAAGGAAGATGCTAAGAAGACCGATTTGAGCAAAGAGCAGTCTGACAACTTGACAGAAGTATTCCGCTCTCAGATGCCTCAGCTTGACAAGGCAGAATTCTTTGTTGAAATTCAGGCTTTGGGCGAACAGAACCAGCCAGTGCTCATCACTCAGAACGAGTACATGCGCCGTATGAAGGCGATGAGCCAGTTCCAGGCAGGCATGAACTTCTACGGTCAGATGCCAGACAGCTACAACATCGTACTGAACTCAGACCATGCTCTGGTAAAGAAGGTATTGGAAGATGCTGAGGCCAACACTGCTGAAACATTGAAGCCAATCCTTGCAGAAATCAAGGGTCAGGAAGCTCGCCTTGCCGTACTCCATCAGGAGCAGAACAAGAAGAAGCCTGAAGAGATTACCCAGCAGGAGAAGGATGATGTTCACAATACAGAGAAGGCCATCAGCGATGAGAAGGCTAAGCGCAACGAAATCATCTCGGGTTATGCTAAGAACAACAACATTGTTCACCAGCTCATCGACCTTGCTCTGCTTCAGAACGGTATGTTGAAGGGTGCTTCGCTCGACGCATTCCTCAAGAGAAGCGTTGACATGATTAAGTAATCCAACCTGTAAAAAGGTTTGAATTAAGAAATAAAACTTTGCGATGCGTAACATTTCATGTTACAAATTGTTTCTATCATATGTGCTAAATGTTTCAAAACGAACATTTAGCACATTTTTTTTCGCTTTCCTTTGGTGGCTTTCCTTTTTTTTATTACCTTTGCAATATCGATAAACGAAAAACATGATTAAAAAAATCGCCATCATGGAACAAACAAATTCAAATTACAGCATTATTGCTGATTATTACTCTGAACACTACAACGAGCTGAAGTTGTATGTCATGTCCCGTTCGCTTCCGGCAGACGAGGCTGAAGACATCGTGCAGAATACTTTTGTGCGATTACTTCGAGGCGATAAGATGATTACGCCTGTTACTTTACCTTGTTTTGTATACACCATTGCCAAGAATCTGATTATCGATTATTACCGGCGCAAGCATAAGATTGAGGAGTATGAACACTTCCTGGGAGCTAGCGACTGGATGGGAAGATATGATGTTGATGGCGAATCAGTTTTCTCTGCCCAGCAGACCAACGAGATTCTGGAGCGTGGCATTGCCCGGCTCACAGAGAAGAGAAGCAAGGTTTACCGCCTGAATCTCTTCGAAGGAATGCAGGTGAGCGAGATTGCCCAAAGTCTGAACCTCGGATATAAAGCGGCTGAGAATCGTCTGACTCTGGCTAGAAAAGAAATAAGAGATTATATGAAAAAAGAGTTGGCTAGTTAAAATGCTAGTCAACTCTTTCTGTTTATTCTTACTGCCTTGCTGAGAGGCAATTCTTAACTATTTTTTTAGTTTTCCTTAAACCCGATTACTCTTGTCAAACCTTTATCAAGATAAAAGGTTTGGGTTACTTCCTGCTTCTCGCCCTGATGGTTGGTCAGCTTGTATGTAGCCCTTAAATATAATAAGGTGTCGGGATAAGCTGCATCATTATAATTAATATTCTTCTTGACGTAAGGCAGTTTGCTGACATTTTGTCGCATCACCTTCATCTGGTCGAAACTGATCATGGCGGTAGGAGTGAGGCGGGAGAACCGCTCATAGCTGCAGTCCTGCTCAACGAGGTTTTCATTAAGAAAATCCTTGACCAGAGATTGAGCCTTGTGCTGATCGCCACACGAGGTGAACATCAGCACAAGTCCTGAAACCATGAAAAACATCATTTTCTTTATCATAGACATCTTCTTTTTATTAAGCCGCACTGTGCTTTTATTAAGCTCGTTGTTTTATTTAGCGAGCTTGCTTATTTAGCCACGCTGCGGAGAATCTCCAGCAAGTGATCCCAAACCATCTCTACAGTAGGAATGAGAAGAGCCTCGTCTGGGGTGTGAACATTGCGAAGGGTAGGACCGAAACTTACCATATCGAGCTCAGGATAACGCTCTGAGAAAAGACCACACTCCAAACCGGCATGAATACCCTTTACCAATGGCTTTTTGCCGAAGAGCTTTTCATAAGCCTTCACAGCCAGGTCGGTAAGCTCGCTGTTGGCGCGCATCTTCCAAGCTGGATACTTGTCGCCTACAGTTACCTCGGCGCCAGCCAGAAGGAAGGCTGCCTTTACGGTGTTGGTCATGTTCTCCAGATTGCTCATCACGTTACTTCGCTGAGAAGCTACGATGTTGATGCTGTTCTCATCGGTCATCACGCTTGCCACATTGCTTGAGGTTTCTACCATCCAGGCAATCGCCTCATCCTGACAGGTAGTAAGCGGACCGTTGTCTACAGCCTGGAGAGCCATTACGAACTTGTCAGCTACAGCTTTCTCGATGACAGGTGCAGCATCGGTGCTGCTCATATTGAACAGCATAGCCTGTTCGGTTACGTGGAATTCATCTTCTACTTCTGATGCAAAGATGTTCCAGTCGGCACGAACCTGTTCCTTATCAGCATTTTTGACGGCGAAAACAATTTTTCCGTCGCGAGGAATCGCATTGTGCATTTTGCCGCTGTTGAAGCTTACGAGGCGCAGACTTCCATCCAGTTTCTCATTTTCGAGGAAGAGGAAGCGGGCAAGAATCTTGATGGCATTGGCGCGCTTCTTGTTGATGTCATCGCCCGAGTGACCACCGTTGAGACCCTTCAGCGAAGCTTCCATGAAGAAATAACCCGCAGGAGCCTCTTCGCGTGAGAAGTGGAAAGTGGCATGGGTTGTCTGACCACCGGCGCAGGATACGAAGATTTCGCCCTCATCCTCTGAGTCAAGATTGATGAGCATCTTTCCGGTCATAAAGCCCGCCTTCATGCCGTGAGCACCGGTCAGTCCGGTTTCTTCATCACGTGTAAAGACGCACTCGATAGGACCATGCTCAATATCGTTGCTTGCCAGGATAGCCAGCTCGATGGCGCAGCCTATACCGTCGTCAGCACCCAATGTAGTGCCTTTTGCCTTAAGCCATTCTCCGTCTACGTAAGTCTGGATGGCGTCTTTGTGGAAATCGAAATCAACATCTACCAGTTTATCGCAAACCATGTCCATGTGGCTCTGCAGGATGATGGTTTCAGCATGCTCGTAGCCTGGAGTGGCAGCTTTACGGATGAGCACATTACCGGTTTCATCTACCAGCGTTTCGAGCTGATGAGCCTCTCCGAAAGATTTCAAAAACTCAATCATGTTCTCCTCGTGCTTGGAAGGACGAGGTATTTCGTTGATTTTTGCGAACTGCTCGAACACGAGAGCAGGCTTCAATTCACTTTTATTCATTTATTTTCTATTATTTTGTTTTGATAAAACATTTATTTCTACTATTTTGTTTTGGTTATTCCCAAAAAAATAGTACCTTTGCACCCAAAAGTGCACTAAGGCACTGCAAAGGTAATAAAAATGATAAAATTAATGTTATTAAGCGTGTTAATAATTGCTATCTGCATGGCATTATTTTGCGTAAAGGTGATTTTTAAGAAGAACGGCAAGTTCTCTTCCCAGCATGTGCACGACAATCCGGGCTTGCGCAAGCAGGGCATTCATTGTGTGGTGGATCAGGACCGCGAGGCAAGGGAAGCCAACAAGGCTTATTAGAAAATAGTAATAATATAATATGATAGAAAAAATGAGAAAGAACATTTTGAGTTCAGTGGCAATTGCAGCTGTTGCTGCCCTGTCATTGGCATCATGCAACAAATCTCAGCCTCAGGTAGAGGCTAAGTCAGAGAGCAAGGCTCCTGCTGAATTGAAGATTGCTTATGTAGAGGTAGACTCTATCATGACTCAGTATACCTTTGCTAAGGAGTATTCTTCTATCTTGGAGAAGAAGGGTCAGAACATTCAGGCTACTATTGCGCAGAAGGGCCAGCAGCTTCAGGCAGCAGCAGCCAACTTCCAGCAGAAGATTCAGCAGAATGCTTACACCCGCGAGCAGGCTGAGGCTATCCAGGCTGGACTGCAGAAGCAGAACAACGACCTGCAGGGCTTGCAGCAGCGCTTGAGCAACGAGTTTGCTGCTGAGCAGGAGAAGTACAACAAGGCGCTCCACGACAGCATTGCCAACTATCTTGCCCGCTATAACAAGGACAAGAAGTATAGTATCATCTTCTCTAAGAGCGGCGATAATCTGCTCTATGCTGACAAGGCTTACGATATTACAAAAGAGGTGATTTCCGGCTTGAACAAGGCTTACAAGGGAAAGCTGAAGAAAGAGGAGGCTGCTCCTGCTAAAAAGTAAGAGAAATGCTTCGTAAGGAAAGATACGATTTTATATTGAATCATTTCAGAAGTGCGCTGCCGAATGTAACTACCGAGTTGCAGTTCGGTAGCGCATTTCAGCTTCTGGTGGCTACCTTGCTTTCTGCGCAATGCACCGACAAACGCATCAACATGGTTACGCCTGCTCTCTTTGCCCGTTATCCTGATGCGCAGCACATGGCACAGGCGAGCGAGGAAGATATTTATGAGTTGATCAGTTCGGTGAGTTATCCGAATGCCAAGGCGAAGCATCTTGCTGAAATGTCTCGCCAGCTGGTTGAGATGTTCGGAGGTGAGGTGCCTGAGACTGCGGATGATTTGGAGAAGTTGGCAGGAGTGGGGCGCAAGACTGCGAATGTGATTCGTGCCGTATGGTTCGGTCATGCTACGATGGCGGTGGATACGCATGTTTACCGTGTGAGTCATCGTATGGGGTTGGTGCCGAAAACGGCAGATACGCCCCGAAAAGTAGAAGATTATCTGATGAAACACATTCCGGCTGAGGATATTCCGAATGCGCATCATTGGATTCTGCTGCATGGCAGATATATTTGCAAGAGTACGAAGCCGCTCTGCGATAAATGCTTTTTTAATGAATATTGCCCAAAACTATTAAAGGACAGTAAGCTTTAGGTAGATATTAGTGATTATTTAGTAGTGATTAGTTTGTTAATCACTAATCACTACCAATTAATCACTAATTAAAGTTTTATTGTTTTATTCAAGAGATAGTTATCCAGAATCACCATGGCAGCCATGGCTTCAACCACTGGCACGGCTCTTGGCAAAACGCAAGGATCATGACGGCCGCGGGCAGTCAGCATGGTGGCATTTCCTTCCAAATCTACCGTATTCTGCTCCATCAGCAGAGTAGCAATTGGCTTAAAGGCAACACGGAAATAGATGTCCTGACCATTGCTCAAACCGCCCTGTATTCCTCCGCTATGATTGCTCTTTGTTGTAATACGGGCAGCAACATCCTGATTCACAGCAGCATCAGCTGGCGTCTCTGCAGCATCAGCCTTCGGGATAAAGACATCATTCTGCTCACTTCCGCGGGCAGTAACTCCGGCAAATCCCTCACCATATTCAAAACCCTTCACGGCGTTAATGCCAAGCATGGCAGCACCCAGTTGGGCATGAAGCTTGCCAAATTCAGGCTCGCCCAATCCTACCGGGCAACCCTTGATGACGCAAGTGATGATTCCACCAATCGTATCGCCGTCGGCCTTAACCTGGGCGATGAGATCTTCCATCTCCTTCGCCTTCCGCTGGTCAGGACAGCGCACCGGATTATCTTCTATGGTGTTAAGGTCATACAGATGATAATCTTTCTCCAGCACGATGCTGCCCACCTGCGATGTATAGGCCGTGATGCTGATGCCCAACTGTCGCAAGGCAAGTTTAGCCAAAGCTCCGCCTACGCATCGGGCAATGGTGATGCGGGCTGAAGAACGGCCGCCGCCACGATGATCGCGTACGCCATACTTCTCGTGATAGGTGAAATCTGCGTGAGAAGGGCGGAAGAGACAGCGCATGTTCTCATAGTCCTGAGAATGCTGGTTCTGGTTACGCACCTCAAAGCCGATAGGGGTTCCTGTTGATTTGCCTTCGAACACACCACTCAGAAACTCTACCTTGTCAGCTTCCTTTCTGGCCGTAGTGATGTGGCTCTGTCCTGGGCGTCGGCGGTTCAGCTCGCTCTGGATAAAGTCCATGTCGATTTCTATGCCTGCAGGAAATCCGTCAATAACGCCTCCTACAGCTATTCCATGACTCTCTCCAAACGTAGTGAGAGTGAAAAGATTACCAAATGTATTCCTCATTACCTTAATATATTATAAAGGTGTTTATTACTTGTTGCAGCCGCCTTCGCAACCACCTTCACAACCACCTTCACAGTTGCCATCCTTGCAGTCGCCGCCGCAGTTGTCGCAGCCACCTGAGCAGCCGCCACCTTCGCCGCTGATCATCTGAGCCATCTTGGCAATCTCCTCAGCAGTAGCCTCGCGGCTCTCGAGAATCTGGCCGCAGAAGTTGAGCTTCAAGCCAGCCAATGGGTGGTTCAGGTCGCAGGTTACCTTTGTATCGCTGATGTTCTTCACGACTGCGTTGAAGTGGTTGCCATCCTCGTTCTGCAATGGGATGATAGCGCCTACCTGTACGTGCTGTGCATCAAACTGGCCGTTGATGGTAAAAATCTGCTTGTCGAGCTCCAGTACGCGCTCATCATAGTGCTGTCCGTAAGCCTGCTCTGGGTCCAGCTGGAAGTCGAACTCATCACCCTTAGCCAGGTCTACCACCTTCTCTTCGAAAGCTGGCAGGGTAACACCCATACCGCTGATGAAGATGAACGGACGCTCGTCGGTTGTGCGCTCGATGAGCATTTCCTCGCCGTTGTCACCATTAGTTACATCATACAGTGCGTATGAAACTACAATAAACTTGTTTTTGTTGTTTGTTTCCATTTCTATATTTATTTTTTATTATTTCTTTTTCTTTTCTGAATGCTTACGCTCTTTACCATCTCCATGCGCTCCAGATAGATAGGGCGCCATTTGTCGATGATGTCCTGCAGACTTTTGCTCTTCTGCGAGAGTTCAGCATATTCCTCGCCGTCGGTCAGATTCTCTTTCTTGAGATCCAGCATTCGGGCGATGAGCTGCTTCTGGTGTTCCTCAGCCGCCTTGAGCTGGTTGCCCAGTTTCTCGAGACTTTCCATAAAGGCGAGTGCCTTGTCTATATGATTTTCCTGTACCATTTTGCTTGTTTTATAGGTTGAATCTTTTGCAAAGGTACAAATAATAATTGGTATAAACGAAGAAAAAGGGCTTTTTTTTCGATGATATTACAAAATGATAGAGAAAATGTAATATCTCTAACGTTCTGATGCCTATTTCGGTGTATTGTTGTTGATTTAAGTCAAGAAATAGGCGGAAAACTGAAAATATCCCAAGAAATGTTTGCGCACACAGAGAAAAGTTCTTATCTTTGCAGCGTCTTAAAGAAAAAGACTATAGGATAATGTTTAACAGAGCCGGCGTCTACGGATGTGCAGGACTCACAAAGTAAAGAAAGGTAAAAAGATTATGAAGAAGATTATGGTATTAGCAGTAGCTATGTTTGCAATGGCAACAGCTACTTTCGCAGCAGAAGAGGAGACAAATGCAACAGCAGCTTACAACATGAATGTAAAGATGTCTAGCTTGGCAGATGCTTTGAGCTTGAACATCGACCAGGTAGAGGCTGTAGCTGATGTACACAAGAACTTCACCGCAGACATGATGAATGCTGCAACAGCAAAGGGTGAGGAACGTTCTGCAATGATTGACAAGGCAGTTTTGAAGGATCTCAAGTACATGCACGTTATCTTGAACAACAGTCAGTATCGTAAGTACGTGATGCTTCTCAACACAACTCTTATCAATCGTGGTTTGAAGTAATCATCTTTTTATAGATGAGAAAAATAAGAGAGAGATTTAAAATAAGAATCCCAGTCAAGGTTTTATCCTGACTGGGATTTTTTTTTGCTTTTGGGCCTTCAGTCCGTACTTAAACTATTTGCTAAACTTAGCTTCCTGATATGCGAAAGTTCAGTTAACTTGATAATCAGTCAATATCTATTAATTGGAAATGCTTGTTGAAGGTCAAATCCAATCCGTTAGCCAGTTCTACCTCGTATTCATTCTTGTTCATTTCTATCTTTTTCACCGATTGTCCTGCATAATTAGCCATCAGGTAATTCTTGATGGCTTGCGGAATCAGCTGGTCTGGCACGGTGGCCTGCTTGCAGTCAATCTCTGTAAGATTTCCCTTTTTGTCGAACTCCAGCTTCGTGCCATTCTGCAGAACCACGTCGTAGCTTCTGCTCACAACGCCCGACTCAATGGTAGCAAGCATCACCTTCTGACCATTGAAATGCTGGCTGAGTAAGGTCTGAGCCTTGGCTGGAAGTGCATTTACAGAGATAGGTTTGTCGTTGCCCGCATTCGCCACCATATTGCATGAAACCATGCAGCAGATGGCAATCATCAAAATTCGCAAAATTCTTTTCATACGCTACAAATTTTAAAATTATAATAACTAAGTTGTGATGAGTGCTTTAACGCCATCACTTAAGAATTAGACGCAAATCGTGCCTGAAGGTTTAACTCTATCTTCTTTGCTGAACTTTTGCATGTGCTTCAAGTACGGGCTGAAGACCCAAGTTTGGCTTAGAAAGCAGCATACTGCTTATCTGCTGTCTTTTGCAGCACCGTGCCAATGCTTCACGTTAGCGGAGAAAAAATCTTTCTGTTTCCATCAGATTATTTCAATTTACTCCTTTACGATTTCTTTTCCTGCTGCCTGCCAGCCAATAAAGCCGGAATCGAGTTCTATTACCTGATAGCCGTTCTTTGTCAATATAGCTGCGGCATTTTTGCTTCGCTTGCCGCTTCGGCAGTTCACGGCGATAGTCTTGCTTTTGGGAAGAGTGGCAGCGGCCTTCTGCTCGAAGTCTGATTTCAGTACGTCAATGTTGATTGCGCCCCGAATATGCCCATTGGCAAACTCCTCTGCGGTTCGTACGTCGAGACGGATTACTGCGGTGTCAGCGATGGCTTTCTCATAGTCATCTGCCGACAGACTCTTATAGCCCTTATTTTGCGCCTGACAAGAATACAGGCTTGATAGCATGGTTATAATGCTCATGATAAATATTTTCTTCATTCTCTAATCTTTTAATAATTATGCGCCTATAATCTAGGAGGATAAGCCATGCTCAACCCCCTACATTCTTGCAATATATCTGCAAAAATACAAAAAATATTCAGAAAGTTGATGATATGGATGGATTTTGTTGGCTGGGCGAACTCGATTTAACCTTATTTTATACGATAGAGGGATATTTTGATAATCTGAAATCCTTAATGACCGAAAATGACCGCGACCGAAAATGACCGCTCTCCTCATGAGGTGAGCGGTCGTTTTTGTTCTTTATCCCATGCAGCTCGTTACTCCGAGCGTAGTAGCGATAGCGGTCAGAATGCTGATGGCTATCTGAAGAATTGTTTTCCAAGTGTTCGCTTTCATCTTTTTAGTGTTTAAAGTTTAGTGTTTTATGTTTACTTTTTTGTGGGGCGAATAGGCTGGACTAGGGGCTAGCACCCTAGCCAGTTTATCCTTTGGCTATTCAAGGCCGTCGCCAGTATCGTCCTTGCCGGTAGTACCGCCGCCTGATTCTGAGCCTTGGCCGTCGCTGCCGGTCTGACCGGTGCTTGAACCACCTGGCGTATTATCCGGAGTGGTTGGGGCGTTGAGGTCAACGTTGGTCTTACCCTCCTTAATCGCCTTGATAACGGCTGCCTGAGCACTGCGGCTGGCTACGAGGTTGAACTCGGCGTCATCGCGAAGGTTCTTGAACTCCTGACCAGGCTCCCACTGAACCCTTACGCCGGTGATGTTCTGAGCGGTGAACTTGTCAGCATCCTCGGCACCCTTCGAAGTGAGAAGGAGAGAGAAATCACCAAGATCGCCCAGACGGATTTTCTTGCCCTCAAGCAACATCTCACGCATGCAGTCTACGGCGATGTAGAGGATGGCGCTGATGTCAGCTCTCGAATAAACACTGCCATGTGAAGTGATGTGCTTGGCAAACTTCTCGATGGTCATGATATCGGTGTACTGCGAGATAGCGAAAGCATTCTGCTTCTCAGTCTTCACGAGTTCCAGGTCCTTTGGGTCAGGGGTCTTACCCTCCTTTTTAGCCTGGTTGATGCGTGACTTCGCCTGGTTGATTTCCAGAAGATTTGCGTTCACGCTACGCATTACGATGCTGTAATTAATCATACTATGTTATGCTTTAAAGAGTTTATTTAATCACAATTTCCCAGATGCTTTTTCTTGTCCTTTTCAGAGTCTTCATTAATGACCGGCGCCTGTCATCTTTTGCTCCCTGCCTCGGTTTTCATAGATGACCGCCTTTAGGTACAAAATAGCTTTCTTTCGATTGCTGGTGCAAAGGTACGAAAAAGCGCTGTAGGAAGCAATACTTTTCCGGCAACTTGAATTCAGTTTTCCGGAATCTTGTGAAATGGAGTCTTTCGAGAGTAGGTGAGGGGAGTAGTGGCAACGGGCTGCATCCGGTCATTAGTGACCGGTCATTATCGGTCATTAAGAAAAATCACTTCCGGTTATTTAGCCCCTATAATATATATTAAAAAATTTAATATATATTATAGCTCTCTTTTTCGCACCCCGAAAACCTTAATGACCGAAAATGACCGGGCATTAATGACCGCTAGATGAACTTGTGAGTTTTACCTGACATGTCTTCTTTGTGTATGTCTGAATGTGTTGGTTATTAGCGCGTTATGTGCATTTTGTTGTATTCCTACTCTAATATTTTATGTATAATGATTATCTACATATTAAGTCGCTTTAGTTAGCTGATATGTTGTTCGATTCTACATTTTTATCCTTGTTTCCTGTTACATTTTGTCAAAAATACGTCATGTTGGAGGCGGATTTAATGTCCAAGGAGGGGCATTTTTTACCCTTAGAAGAGGGGGTAAAATACCTTCCTAACCCCCTAATTTTTGCATCTTATCTTCTAAAACGCAAAAAAATGCGGGTTTTCGCATCATTTCCGTTACTATTTTCTGTAGTAAGGATATTATACATACATATATATAAACACTCCTTTTAATCGTTGTAGGAGATGATATAACGACATTTTAGTATCTTGTGTTTTTCTTTACAAAACAACAAAAACGCCCTATAAAAGAACGCAAACTCACATCCCCGTTATTTGGTATATTTGGGGCTCTTATCTCCAAATTTTGCAAGAAATCAGAGTAAATTGAGCCCCAAATATACCTTTCCTCATCGTTTTCAGTACCTATTTATATTATATATGATACTTATTTTGGTAGTGGCGCTTAGATTTAACAGGGGCTCCATGGAAGGAACCGCTGCCCATACCGCTGCCACGAAGACTCTCATGGAAGCCTGAACCACCGCTGTATTCACCCCAGCGGGCTCTGATTCTATCCACATAATCTACCGTCTCCGTGCCTCGCATGTAACCGTATTTCACCACCGGGTCTGTGTAATAAGCCGGTTGAGAAAGGCGCAGAATATAATTGCGAATTACGCCCCAATTGTGCGGATTCTGACCATGTTTGCGAGCCAGCGCCATCGCATCTCTGATGTGGAAATAGCCACCATTATAAGAAGCAAGGGCAAAAAGCATGCGCTGGGACGGGTCGCCCACGTCAGAGAAATGCCCCTGCAGTTCCGCCATATATCTGGCTGCCGCAGCCACATTCGCCTCAGGTTCATGAATCATGCTCATCGGCAAACCCAGATGGGCAGCCGTGCCTGGCATAATCTGCATCAGTCCGCAAGCTCCAGCCCATGACTTCGCATTCGGGTCAAAACAGCTCTCCTGATAACATTGGGCAGCCATCAGACGCCAGTCCATGCGAGCCGTTCCGCTATAGCGCTGGAAGAGGTGGTCGTAGCGGGAAATAACACCCTTAGAACGGTTCAGAAATGGTGAATAAACGTGGCGGCGCACGCTGGCAGAAGAAAGCAGCCACGATTCTTCCTGCTTGACCTGAGCAATCAGCTTAGGCTTAAACCAGCCGTTCAGGGTGTCGGCAAGACTCTTGTTACCGTTCTGCACAGCCCATTGGGTTCGGGTACTGTCGGGCGTAACACCACAGAACAGCAGGTTGCCTCTGGTCTGTTTTCGGGGTAGGGGCACGGCAATCACATCTCCTTCTCCCTTCTCCAGTTTGCGTACCATTTCAGCCGTATCCTTACATTCTTCTACGCGTAACGACACGCCGATCTGCTGGGCAAACTTCTCGCAGAGCAGATATTGCAGTCCCATTCCGTGGCTGCGGTAATCATAATAGGTAGTAGGGCCGTTAACGGTAAGCATGATGAGCTCACCATTGGCCTGAATATCTTCGAGCGAAAGCCCCTTGCTGGTTGAAGCTGGTTTCTTTTCATCACCATCAGCCCCATCAGAGTTGTCAGCATGCTCCATTTCGCCTACAGGAGTTCCCCATGGCGTAAGCTCCTGCTGCGGTTTCTTGTCGGCACAGGCAGCGAGCAAAAATAGTGCATATAATGCGTATAAATATCCTTTATTCTTCATTTCAGCTGCAAAAGTACGAAATATTTTGCACATAAGTGAGAAATTATTTGTTTATTCTAATAAAAATATGTACTTTTGCAATGTTTTTCAAACAAAATATAGAAATATGTTACGAATAGCAGTACAAAGCAAGGGTCGTCTTTTCGACGACACCATGAATCTTTTAGCAGAGGCTGACATCAAAGTAAGCGCCTCTAAACGCACCCTTCTGGTGCAGTCAAGCAACTTTCCTCTCGAGGTTCTCTACCTTCGTGATGATGATATTCCTCAGAGCGTAGCCTCTGGTGTGGCAGATATCGGAATCGTGGGCGAGAACGAGTTTGTTGAGCGTGGAGAGAATGCGCAGATTATTGACCGTCTGGGTTTTAGCAAGTGCCGCCTGAGCCTCGCCATTCCTAAGAAGATTGATTATCCGGGATTGCAATGGTTCAACGGCAAGAAGATTGCTACTTCTTACCCTAACATCCTGCGCAAGTTTATGAAGAAGAACAACATCAATGCCGACATCCATGTCATTACGGGTTCTGTAGAAATCAGTCCGGGCATCGGTTTGGCTGACGGTATTTTCGATATTGTAAGTTCAGGTTCTACTCTGGTCAGCAACAATCTTGCTGAGGTTGAGGTGGTGATGAAGAGCGAGGCTCTGCTCATCGGCAACTGGAACATGGACGAGGAGAAGCATCAGATTCTGAACGAGATGCTGTTCCGCTTCGAGGCTGTACGGTCTGCACAGGACAAGAAGTACGTGATGATGAATGCTCCTAAGGCAAAGGTTCAGGAGATTACAGAAGTATTGCCAGGCATCAAGAGTCCTACGATTATCCCATTGGCTGATGAGGAATGGTGCTCTATCCACACTGTGCTCGACGAGAAGCGTTTCTGGGAAATCATAGGCAAGTTGAAGGAACTCGGTGCTCAGGGCATCCTGGTAACACCAATCGAAAAGATGATATTATAATAATGTGTAGTGTTTAATGTGTAATGTTTATTTAGAGACATTATGCGTTAAAAACCAAACATTAAACATTAATAATTAAATATTAATAATAGGAATGAAGGTAATAAAGTATCCTGCAAAGGAGGAATGGAGCGAGATTGTAAAACGCCCACACCTGGATGTTTCGCAGCTGAATGCGACCGTACAAGGTGTACTCGACGATGTGAAAAACCATGGCGACGAAGCCGTGAAGCGTTACGAGGAGAAGTTTGATCATGCCCATCTCGATTCTTTGGCTGTGACTGAAGCTGAAATCGAAGAGGCAGAGAAAATGGTTTCTCAAGAACTGAAAGACGCTTTGCACCTCGCCCATCATAACATTGCCGCATTCCATCATAGCCAGAAGTTTGATGGTGTAAAGGTTGAAACTTGCCCTGGTGTAACCTGCTGGCAGAAGAGTGTGGCTATAGAGAAGGTGGGATTGTATATCCCGGGAGGTACTGCTCCTCTCTTTAGCACCGTTCTGATGCTGGCTACTCCTGCCAAGATTGCGGGATGTAAAGAAATAGTACTGTGTACTCCTCCTAATAAAGAGGGCAAGGTGAATCCGGCTATCCTCATGGCGGCAAAGATTGCGGGCGTAAGCAAGATTTTTAAGGCGGGTGGCGTTCAGGCTATCGGAGCCATGGCTTACGGTACGGAGAGCGTGCCTAAGGTTTATAAGATTTTCGGTCCGGGCAACCAGTTTGTCATGGCTGCCAAGCAGCAGGTTTCCCTGCACGATGTGGCTATAGACATGCCTGCCGGTCCGTCTGAAGTTTGTCTTATTGCCGACGAAACTGCCAACCCTGTGTTTGCTGCTGCCGACCTGTTGTCGCAGGCTGAACATGGTTTCGATTCTCAGGTTTTCTTCATTACTACATCTGAAAAGGTGTTGGCTGATGTAAAGAATGAAGTTGAAGTACAACTTGAACGTTTGCCACGTAAGGAGATGGCACAAACCTCGTTAGATAACTCTAAGTTTATCCTCGTGAAGACTGAAGAGGAGGCAATAGACCTCTGTAATACTTATGCGCCGGAGCATCTGATTATCGCCACAGCCGATTACGAGCAGCTGGCAGAAAAAGTTGTGAATGCAGGTAGTGTATTCCTCGGAAACTATGCGTGCGAAAGTGCAGGCGACTATGCAAGCGGTACGAACCATACCTTGCCAACCCATGGTTATGCTTTGGCTTACAACGGAGTGAACCTGGACAGTTATAATCGCAAAATCACCTTCCAGCATCTTACAGAAGAAGGTATTCGTAACATTGGAAATGCTGTAGTGACCATGGCGGAAAATGAGCAATTGGAAGCTCATGCCAATGCGATGAGACTGAGAGTGAACAGTTTGAAACAATAGGGTAAAAAGGGAAGTTGTAAAAATACTTCTTAATAGCTTTTGAAAGAAAAATGGAAGAATTGAAAGATTTGTGCCGAGAGAACATCTGGAATCTGGCACCTTACAGTTGCGCCCGTACGGAGTTTGCAGGCAGAAATGCCCGCGTCTTCCTCGATGCCAACGAAAATCCATATAATGACCCTTACAATCGCTATCCTGATCCGCTGCAGGTTGAACTGAAGAAGCAGATCAGCAAGATTAAGGGTGTGGCTGAAGAGAAAATCTTCCTGGGCAACGGTTCTGACGAGGCCATCGATTTGGTTTACCGTGTATTCTGCCGCCCGGGCAAGGATAATGTAGTAGCGATTGCACCTACTTACGGAATGTATGAAGTTTGTGCAGATATCAACGATGTGGAGTATCGTTCTGTATTGCTTGATGAAAATTATCAAATTTCTGCCGGAAAACTGCTGGCAGCCTGCGATGAACAGACAAAGGTTATCTGGTTCTGCAGTCCGAACAATCCTACGGGTAATCACATTAACCGCGAGGCTATCGTAGAGGTGTTGCAGAAATTCCAGGGTATTGTCATCATCGACGAAGCCTACAGCGATTTCTCTTCGGAGCGCACATTCCGCAGCGTACTCGACAGATTTCCCAACATGATTGTGCTCAACACCATGAGTAAGGCATGGGGCTGTGCAGCCCTCCGTTTGGGAATGGCTTTTGCGAGCAAGGAGATTGTTGACATATTCAATAAGGTGAAATATCCTTATAACGTCAATCTGCTTACTCAGGAGCATGCGCTGGAAGTGATGAAGAATCCGCTGAAGGTTGACGAGTGGGTGAAGAACATCCTGCAGGAGCGTTCTAAGGTAATGGCTGCATTCCTGGATCTGCCTATCTGCGAGAAGGTTTATCCTACTGATGCAAACTTCTTCCTTGCTAAAATGACCGACGCCAATGCCATCTATAATTATCTGGTGGCACAAGGCATTATCGTAAGAAACCGCAACAAGGTTCAGTTGTGTGGCAACTGTCTGAGAATTACGATAGGAAACAAGAGCGAGAATGCTGAATTACTCGGTGCTTTGAGACAGTACTAAATTATTTTGGAAAAGTTCAGTATATAATATGAAAGAGGGTGAGTCATAAATATATGATTCACCCTCTTTTTAGCATTTATCTTCTTCTGCCTCTACCTTCATTTCTTCCTTGATTTCCACGACCTTGATTTCCACGGCCGCCGCGTTCGTTCTTATCCCCGCTGTTGTAGCGGTTCTTGCGACTGTGGTTGTCGTTGTCGAAATTAGGGTTGAAGCTCTTTTTCTTCTTGTTCTTGAAGAAGCCGGCACCTCCGCTTAATGGGCGGCCTTCGTTCAGATATTTATCTTCATCATAGCAGCCTACATTTCCGAAACCCTTTGGTGCATAGCGGTCAGACGTATTTCTGCCAGTTCCACGCTTGCCTTTAGCACCTTTTCCTACACCAGGATTATCGTATGTAGAACCTATCGCCTTATCGTCATAATGCGTCTTCTTACCCTTGAAACTGCCACCCATGCTCTTCCTGTCGTAGAGTTTGTCGATGAGGTCGGCTCTGCCTATCCGGCGAAGTTCACTCTCGATGGCGCGGCGCTCTTCAGGCTTGTACCAGAAGAAGAACATGCGCTGGGCAAGCTTCTCTTTTTGAGTCTTGGCGCTGAAGACCGGCTCCAGGGTGTAAGGATCGTAACCCGTGTACCAGGTCTCGGTAGAAATGGTCATAGGAGTAGGGGTGAAATCCTGCACCTGCTCCAGATGGAAATCCAGTCCCTTCGTAATGACGGCAAGTTCGGCCATGTCTTCTTCATGACAGCCCGGATGCGAACTGATGAAGTAAGGAATGATCTGCTGGTTAAGACCTTCTTCCTTGTTGATCTTGTCGAAGATGCGCTTGAACTCGTAGAAGAGGTCGAACGATGGCTTGCGCATGAACTTTAAAACCTCCGGACTCGTATGTTCGGGAGCCACCTTCAGTCGGCCGCTCACGTGCTTGATAATCAGTTCGCGTGTGTATTCTCTAGCCGCCTGATTCACCTTTTCGTCCTTGCTCTTATGCAGCAGAAGGTCGTAACGCACACCACTACCAATGAAACTCTTCTTGATTCCCGGCAAAGCATCTACAGCATGATAAATCTCCAGAAGCTTGCTGTGGTCGGTATTGAGGTTCGGACAAATCTGAGGGTTTACACACGACGGGCGCTTGCACACTTCGCAGGCTTTCTGATTCTTGCCGTGCATTCCGTACATGTTGGCAGAAGGACCGCCCAAATCGCTCAGATAGCCCTTGAAATCAGGCATCTGGATGATTTTCTTCACCTCCTTCAGAATGCTCTCCTTGCTGCGGCAAACCACGAATTTACCCTGATGGGCAGAAATGGTGCAGAAAGAACAGCCGCCGAAACAGCCACGATGAAGGTTCACGGAGAACTTGATCATCTCGTAGGCAGGAATGGTCTTGCCCTTGTATTTAGGATGAGGCAAACGCGTATAAGGCAGGTCGAAAGCCGCATCCAGTTCCGCGGTAGTCATCAGCGGGAAAGGCGGATTCACCACTACATATTTGCCGTCAACTTCCTGAATCATGCGCTGAGCATGCATCTTGTTGGCTTCTTCCTCCAGATGGCGCACGTTCTCAGCCTGTCCCTTCTTGTTGTGGAGACATTCTTCGTGGCTGTGGAGGATGATGTCATCGTCCTTGAAACCGCCCGGAATCTCACTTTCCTTGCAGTAGAAAACCACCTGCGGCATTTCGTGGATTTGGCTAAGCGTCTTGCCTTCTGCAAAGGCATTGGCTAGTTCTACGATAGAACGTTCGCCCATTCCGTAGAGAATGAGGTCGGCGCCCGAATCGCAGAGAATGCACTTGCGGAGCTCGTCTTTCCAATAGTCGTAGTGGCTGATGCGGCGCAACGAAGCCTCAATACCGCCTAGTGCTACAGGTACGTCGGGAAAGAGTTTCTTCAGTATCTGCGTATAGACGATAGACGGATAGTCGGGGCGCATGTCGTGGCGGGAGTCGGGACTGAAAGCGTCCTCGCTACGCATGCGGCGGTTGGCCGTGTAGCGGTTCACCATCGAGTCCATGGCACCCGGAGAAACACCAAAGAAGAGGCGAGGGCGACCGAGTTTCTTGAAGTCTCGGAAATCGCCGTGCCAGTCGGGCTGGGGAACGATGGCTACCCGATAGCCGTTGGCTTCCAGTATTCGTCCGAGGATGGCAGGGCCGAAGGATGGGTGGTCAACGTAAGCATCTCCTGAAAAGAGGATGACGTCGAGTTCGTCCCATCCGCGCAACTCGCATTCTTTCTTGGTGGTAGGTAAGAAATCTGTTAACTTATAATCCATTCAATATTTTTTAATCATTTACTGCGTCTGGTTCTGCATCTGCTGCAGCCTCAGCCTGCTTCTTGTCTTTCCAGTCTACGTAGAGCAGAACGAGGTTGTGAAGACCGAGCGCCTTCATGTTCTGATTGTAGATGACGTCGAGACAGAGATCGAGCAACTCCTTATCCTTGATGTCGCTGCTCTCGAGGAGTGAACGCACATTGAATTTCAGTTTATCGAGCACTTCCTCGTCGATAATGCCGTTGCTGTCTACGAGGTTGCGGAGTAACTGATACTTTTCGATGGTCTCTAAATGCTGGTCGCTCACTTCGATAGAGCGAGTGCCAGACTGGTTGGCTTGAATCTTATACATAAGCTTAAAATTTTTTATCTGTTTTACTTTTAATTTAATCTGTCAGAAATTTGAGAATGCCGAGCAACACGCTGGTGCGGGTTCTTTCGTCGATGATGCATTCCAGCGGGAATCCCATGACGAAGCTACGGTAAGTTGTGCTCTTGTAGGCAACAGCCGCACTCGTTCCCGTATCGTATTGCATCGCCGTGAAGGCGTAATTGCCAACCGGTTTCAATATCTCGGGATGGGTTGCCGCATAATGCTGGGCATTCAGCTCGTTATAATAGCTGAACTGCAGACCTAAACCCTTGACGTTAGGCGAAGTGTAGACAATACTGTCTCGTTCTGTTACGGTTGAATCTTCGGGATTGATTTCCCTGGTGATGGCCGTAGAACCTGTAGGCTCATAGCTGAGTTTCAGAATATCGCTCAGGAACGCCTGTTCCTCTTCAGTCTGCATGTCGCTTCCGGTGTAAGAACCGCTTATCAGGATTCTGCCGCCTTGGCTGGCGTATTGCCTGATGCTGTTCTGCAGGGCAGGCGTGAACGACTTGAAGAAGGCGTGAGTATAGCCGTCATGGCGCTCCAGTCCGTTGATGAGGTCAACTGCCTGATAGTTCTTCATCTGAACCCTACCGCTGGCGATGACTTCGCTCGAACAGCTGGAAATATTATATTTGCCCGAAGCCGCAATACTTGAAGCATGTGCCTGAACGTAGTTGAAGTCGTTGCCTGCCACAAACTTGCCAATCATTTCGTTGCCGCTGAAACCGAGTCCGAAACTGGTTTCGTTGCCCATTCTGCTTCTGTCGAATACCTGTTGCTTGCCGCTCCATCCCGCCGTCAGTCCGTAGCTTACACCCGGATCCTGATTGAGGTCGAATCCCTGCTTTTCCTCATCATCCACGACCTGCGGAGAGGCAAGGCGATGGAAATTGTTTACGATGAGCACAGACTTGCTGGCAGCAGGATTATAGAGCACAGAGAGGGTTTCGGTGGTGAAACTTTCTCCTCCCGCATTAACCGCAGCCACCTTAAAATGGTAAAGTTTGCCCGGTTCCAGCTGCATCTGGCAGCGGGTGGTGTTCACGATGGTTCCGTTGTCAAAACCGCCTTGTCCCTCAGCCTTATAAATAATGTAAGAAGTAGGGCGGGCAGATGGTTCCGTCTTGTCCAGCTGAGCAGTCCATGAGAGTAGGGCAACGCCTTGGTTCTGCGTAACGCTGAAGTTCTGCGGAGCCAGCGGCTGGACCACGTATCGGGTTCCATGATTGCTGTTTACGAAGCGCAGGATAGTTTTGTAGATGGAGCGTGCGATATAGAATTTTCCGAGCGGATCCTGAGCAATTCTCATATCAGGGAAATTCTGATGCGAAAGCATTTCGAGAATAGCCGACGGAACTTCCGGCAGACGGGTTTCAGAATAGTTTCTGTCCCATAGGTAGCGTTTGCCGAATTCTCCGAACTGAGCCGTCAGATCCGTAACGAGATTATCGCGCAAAGCCCTGGCGAAATCCTTGGATGTGAATCTGGAGATTCCGCTGTTCAGTATTCCGTCGTTATAATCTGTGGTGCAGATAGCAAGGGCTCCAACGGTAGATTTTCCGTCCTTATTGTAACCCGCATCACTATGAAGTGCCAGCGAGAGTTCTATAGGCACATGCTTGCCATTTTTGGCAGGCATGTAAACCGAACCGCCGCCCAGCCAATTGGTCATCAGCGAACGGGTATTGATGTCGTCGGCGTAATCATTTTCTCCCTTTCGGCCTCCATAAACCTTATAGGGAGCACCAGCCCATTGGGCGTAGTATCTGGCTCCTTCCAGGCAACGGGGCAATCCGCTGGTGTAACCGCCACGCTCTATGTTTCCCATGCCGCCGCCAAAGCGGACAGCATCTGTAGTTACTACTCCACGGCGTGAAGCCTTGTTGGTGCAGACCACGCGGTTGAACTCGTTGCAGCCCTTGTCGAAATCGAAGGTGCCCAGGTAAACCCAGGTGCCTCCGCCCATGCGCTGGTTAACGGAAAACTCCGTGGCTTCGCCCTTGTGATAAACGATGTATCTTGCATCGCTCACACTCTTGGGGAGCGACTGGTAGCTTACGTAGACTGCGTATTTGCCGGCTTCCTTGAAACGGGGCTGGTAGCTTACCTGGCTAGTTTTCTTGCGCTTGGTAGCCTTCGCCTGTCTCACGGTTCCCATGCGGAACGGATTTTCCCCATCTTTCAGTCGGTAGCGGTTGGCAAAACCGAGCGAATCGCATTTTTTCCATCGCTTGCTCGCCTCCTTTTCGAAATAATAAACCGACTTGACAGCATCATCATTATCGATGACGATTTCGTTCCTCTGCCAGTCTCTTTCACGGGGTGTGAAGACGATGGCTCCCGCATTCTGGAGCATCGGGATGAGGTAGGGCACGACGATGGTTTGGGTAAAAAGATCTTCGTTTGTGCAAAACAGGTTAGGGCGTTGCCATTTCCATACATCTCTGTCGGCATAATAATACCGTCCGTGCGAGGCCCATAGCGAAAGGTGCCTGTTCTGTAGTCCTGCCGTAACGAAATAAGGGCGGGAAACATTAAACACCCATGGGTCGCCATCATAATCTATGCCTTGCCATGCGCCGCTGTTAGCCTCGTTGTAGATAGGAAAAAACGATTTGCCGTTAGCCTGAAGCGAAGCTCCAGCGGCTAACAGCAAACTGCTTATCAAACAATATGTTATGTTTTGGTGTTTCACTTTACGAATACTCCTTCTTTAATAGCTGACTAAACTGTTATCTTCTAAGGTTTAATCAATATTTCCGATTGTGAACTTCTCCGGTTTCTTTCCTTTGAAATCCTTGAAGTACAACTTGATTTCACGCATGTCTTTGTCAACATCTCCTGACGGGATAATCTGCCTGGTGCATTGGATGACCTTCTTCTCATAGTCAAGCCCATAGAGATGGATAGGCAGATGCGCCTTGAGGGCTATGAAATAGAATCCCTTTTTCCATTCCGGGTTGAGCGAGCGGGTACCTTCGGGCGTAATGCACAGTCCGAAAGCCTTGCGCTTATCCGCTTCTGCAGCCAGATTATCCGTCATGCTGGTATGTTTGCTTCTCCACACAGGAATACCTCCCATCTTTCTGAAGATAGGACCTAGCGGCCAGAAGAACCATTCCTTTTTCATAAGGAAATTACATTTGATTCCCTCAGCATGGGCAAAGAGCTGGCCTAGGATCAGATCCCAGTTGCTGGTGTGCGGAGCCATGCAGATAATATACTTTTCAGGAAGCTCCTGGGTGATGATTTTCTTATAGCCCAAGCGCTTATACAATATCCATTGACAAATTCCTTTTACCATATATTTAAATAGGTGTATTTCCTGATTCTGATGATGAAAGGATTATGCCAGGTTTGAAATCTGGTCGATGATTTCGCTCACCTGCTTGTTGAAGTCGACTGTGAGTTTCTTATAATATTCACCCTTCGTGATTCCCGGTTCCGGGTGAGATACGCGGCTGATGTAATCGCCGTTGATCATGACGATAGCTGAAAGAATGCCATCCACATCTTCCTGTGTAGGCTTACCATTATACAAAGATGCAGCTACTGTTTCGGCGAAAAGTTCGCTTGTAATGTAGTTGATCGTGCGCTTTAAATCTCTTTTATTAGCCATAATTCTTTTCTCCTAATTAATGAATAATTAAAAATATCGCTCAAAGATAATCATTTTCTTTGAAATAACATCATTTTTTGGGAAAAAATGTATCTATTAACGCATTTTTAGCATTTTTCTTTCCGTATCTCGCAGAAAAGAGTTATTTTTGCAGATGTTTTTGAAGTTTCAACTAATTAAAATAAAAAACGAATTATGGAAAAAAGTGCATTGCAGATTGCAAGAGCTGCTTATCAGCCAAAATTGCCTAAGGCTCTCCAGGGCCCAGTAAAGGCAGTTGAAGGTGCAGCAACACAGTCAGTAGGTAATCAGGATGAAATCAAGGCGTTGTTCCCTAACACTTATGGAATGCCTGTTATTACATTCGAGGCAGGTGAGGCTAAGGAACTTCCTGCTTTCAACGTAGGTGTTATCCTCTCAGGTGGTCAGGCTCCTGGCGGTCACAACGTGATTTCTGGTCTCTTCGACGGTGTGAAGTCTCTCAACCCAGCTAACAAGCTCTATGGTTTCATCCTCGGTCCTGGTGGTCTCGTTGACCATAAGTACATGGAGATTACTTCTGAAATCATGGACGAATACCGCAATACTGGTGGTTTCGACATCATCGGTTCCGGACGTACCAAGCTTGAGAAGGAAGACCAGTTTGAGAAGGGTATTGAGATTCTTCGTGAACTCGGCATCAAGGCACTTGTCATCATCGGTGGTGACGACTCAAATACCAACGCTTGCGTTCTCGCAGAATACTATGCTGCTAAGAAGTATGGCGTACAGGTAATCGGTTGCCCTAAGACAATCGACGGCGACTTGAAGAACGAGCAGATTGAGACTTCTTTCGGTTTCGATACAGCCTGCAAGACATATTCTGAGCTCATCGGTAACATCGAGCGCGACTGTAACTCAGCACGTAAGTACTGGCACTTCATCAAGCTGATGGGTCGTTCAGCATCTCACATCGCTCTTGAGTGCGCTCTCCAGACTCAGCCAAACATCTGCTTGATTTCAGAGGAGGTAGAGGCTAAGGAAATGTCACTCGATGATGTGGTTACTTATATTGCAACTGCAGTAGCTAACCGTGCTGCTGAGGGCAACAACTTCGGTACTGTTCTCATCCCAGAGGGCCTGATCGAGTTCATCCCAGCTATCAAGAAGCTCATCGCAGAATTGAACGAGGTTCTTACAGACCCTGCAACAGGCGAGAGCCGTGAGTTTGCAAGTGCTGAGGAGCAGATTGCATTCGTTAAGGGTGCCATCGCTAAGGACAACCTCGCAGTATTGGAGTCTTTGCCAGCTGACGTAGCGCGCCAGCTTTGCCTCGACCGCGACCCTCACGGAAACGTACAGGTTTCTCTCATCGAGACAGAGAAGTTGCTTTCTCGCATGGTAGCTGAGAAGTTGGCTGCATGGAAGAAGGAAGGCAAGTTTGTTGGTAAGTTCTCTGCACAGCACCACTTCTTCGGTTACGAGGGACGTTGCGCAGCTCCTTCTAACTACGATGCAGACTACTGCTACTCACTCGGTTTCAACGCTTCACGCCTCATCGCTAACGGCAAGACCGGTTACATGTCAATCATCAAGAACACAACAGCTCCTGCAGCAGAGTGGATTGCAGGTGGTGTGCCAATCACTATGATGATGAACATCGAGCGTCGTAATGGTGCTAACAAGCCAGTTATCCGCAAGGCTCTCGTTGAGCTGGATGGCGCTCCATTCAAGTTCTTCGCTTCTAAGCGCGATGAGTGGGCTAAGGAAACAGCTTACGTTTATCCAGGTCCTATCCAGTACTGGGGTCCTTCTGAGGTTTGCGACCAGACCACAAAGACTCTCCAGTTGGAGCAGGCTAAGTAAAAAATAGAATAAATATTTTTTTATATGTCAACAAGACGAACGGCTTCTTCACAGAAAAAGAGTGCCATGGCGAGAAAGAAAACTCCTCGGCGTGGCGGCTCCCGTGGTAGAAGGCGTTCGTCTTCTTTTTTGCAACGCTATCCCCGTTGGGCGTGGTGGATAGGCGGAACGGCGGTTATCGTGCTCTATGTCTTTCTGTTCTATCATTTCTTTGTAGGGCCAACTGGTTTCCGATGGCGTGCGCTTTATGGCGATGCTGAATATCCTGAAGGTTACGAGATTCATGGAATCGACATTTCGCATTATCAGGGCAAGATAGACTGGGAACAGCTCAAGAATGCGATGATCAAGGGGTGTCCTGTGCGCTTCGTCATCATCAAGAGTACGGAAGGTTCTTCACGGCTCGATGAGAATTTTCGCGAGAACTTTAATCAGGCTCGCGATTTCGGTTTCATCCGGGGTGTTTATCATTTCTGGAGCAATAAGTCGACAGCCCGAAAACAGGCCTATTATTTCCTAGACCAGGTTCATCTTACGGATGGCGATTTGCCTCCGGTACTGGATATTGAACATAAGCCGGCAGATAAGAGTGTGGAGGATTTCCAGCGTGATGTGCTTACCTGGCTGCATATTGTAGAGGATAAGTATCATGTTAAACCTATCATCTACACCTATTATAAATTCAAGGAGCAATATCTGAGTGCGCCTGTCTTCGATGATTATCCTTACTGGATAGCCCACTATTATGTTGACAAGGTTCAATATAAGGGCAAATGGAAGTTCTGGCAGCATACGGATGTGGGCAAGTTGCCGGGCATTAAAGGCTACGTAGATTTCAATATTTACAACGGCAGTTATTATGAGCTCAAGCAGCTCTGCATAGGAAGCAATAATAATGAGAAGAAATTCATGGAATAAAGGTTGGACTTTTGGCAATATGCGAAAATCCAACCTTTATTCGTATGTTTTAATCTGATATTTCTGATTTCAGATTTTTCGTTCTGAATGTTTAGAATCAGAAAAGAATCTTTATGAACCTAAAACAAGGCAGGCCCAATTGTTGTCAATCTGTCTGTTTATTTCATGCATTCCCAGTTCTTCTGCTTTCTCCAGGAGTACAGGAATATCTTCTTCGTAGAAGCCGCTCAGAACCAGGGTTCCGCCGATGTTCATCACGCTACGGAAAGCGCGCATGTCGTCGAGCAGAATGTTGCGGTTGATGTTGGCTAGAACCAGGTCGAAAACGCCGCTGATGTGGTTGATTACCTGACTGTTGCCAAAGAGTACTTCCATGTTAGTTACGCCGTTGAGCACGGCATTATGCTTGGCATTTTCCACGCTCCACTCGTCAATATCGTAGCCTACCACGTCTTTCGCTCCGAGTTTTGAGCAGGTGAGGGCAAGTATTCCCGTACCCGTTCCGCAATCCAGGATGCGCTTGGTTCTGATAGGCATGTGGAGCAGCTGCGAAATAATCATGCGTGTGGTTTCGTGGTTTCCTGTTCCGAACGCCAGTTTCGCCTCAATACCTATTTCTATCATGTCGGGTCTGTTGCTCGTATCGGGATAGAGTTCGGGATGTTTCGCATCGTAAATCACCACCTGGTTGTCCACATAAATTGGTTCGAATCCCTGTTCTTCCCATTCCTGGTTCCAATCCTTGTATTCTGCATCTTTCACCTCGTAGGTAATTTCCGCATCCCCAATAGGGAAATCAGAAAGACGGTCATCCAGCAGCTCTTTGTCGAAGAGTTCTTTCTGCACATACGCTTTCAGTCCGGTTTCTGTTTCTTCAAAAGATTCAAATCCGACTTCGGCTGCACCATCGGCAAGCAGATCCTGACAGTCCTGCATCAAGTCGGCAGTCGTTTCAATTGTGAATGTTGCTACTAAATATTTCATATTTAATTTGTATTAATTTCTTGTCTAAAAACGCCTTCGAATGTTCAAAAAAGCTAGATTTGTTTTAAATCTTCTGCAAAATTATAAAAAAATAGGGGAAAACCTACAATTATTTAGGGAAATTCTGTATTTTTGCATAAAGATAAGCAATATTTTTGCATTCAGATTATTATATAATCAGAAAAGGGCTCTTTCGGGAGTATTTTTCCTGATGGTTTATGATGGATTTGGAAAGAGAAAAATGGAGAAAAAAAATAATAGGAGAACAGAATATGAAAAGAAAGTATCTTCTTGCAGTCCTTATCGCAGCTGCGATGCCACTCACTTCGATGGCACAGGACGATGACCTCTACTTCAATCCGAAGAAGGAGGCCAAAGAAAAGGCTGAAAGACGGGCTCTGCTCCAGCGCCAGTATGCTGAACAGCGGGCACGTAGAGATAGTGTTTATCGGCTGTTTTGGAGCGGAAGCGACCGTTCGGTAGATGAATACAATCGGGGCGGCAGAATCTTCAGCCATTATGAGAATGTAGGGAAAGATTCCCTGGGCAACGACATTATTCAGTTCCATGTGGGCAAGGGTGTGGCGCCAGACAGCATTTATGATGATGCTTACTTCGCCCAGAAGTATGCTGACAGGGATGAAGATTTCGTACGCACACGCGAGATGAGCCGATGGGACGGATTCTATGATCCGTGGTTCTACGATTATTATGGTTACGGTCCTTACTACTGGCGCAGCCGCATGTGGGGCTGGCACAATCCTTGGCGCTACGGCTATTATGCCGGCTGGTATGATCCTTGGTTCGACCCTTGGTACGATCCATGGTATTATGGTTACTGCGGCTGGTATGGTGGCTGGTACGACCCTTGGTATTATGGCTGGGGCGGCTACTACAATCCTTGGTATTGGGGCGGTCCGGTAATCGGACATGTTAGCTATGGTGGACGCAATTCGGGCGGTTATGCAGGAAGCAGAACTTATCGTTATAATGGCGATAAAGGCTATGCTGGCAACAGTACTTACCGAAGCAACAGAAACCGCAATTTCGGCGGTCGCATCAACGGTAATGGCCGTTACAATAGCGTTCGCAACAATAATAATACCAACAACTTCGACCGCAGCAACTTTGGCGGATTCGGAAACCGTAGTGGAGCCAGTTTCGGAGGCGGATCGCATTCCGGTGGTGGAAGCTTTGGCGGAGGAGGCGGTAGCTTCGGAGGCGGCAGTCGCTCAGGTGGCGGCGGCTTTGGTGGAAGAAGATAGTCGCTTTTCAGCTTATAGTTAATAGTTTATAGTTAATAGCTTGGGCTTTGTTCTGAGGATGAAGACAATTTTCGAAAATGAAAACTTTCATCTGGGAATGAAGACCTTAAGAATTAAGAGATTATGAAGAATTTAAAATATTTATTCCTGGCTTCATTGGGACTCATGTCAGCCCCAATGTTGGCTCAGGAAACTTATCAGGATACTAAGTTTGCAGAAAATTCCCTCACGGGTACTGCACGCTATGTAGGTATGGGTGGAGCTATGGAAGCCTTGGGCGCAGATATTTCTACCATTTCCAGCAACCCTGCCGGTTTGGGTCTGTTCAGAAAGAGCATGGCAAGTTTCTCGGCTGGCGTTGTGGCTCAGCCTGGAGCTGATACGGAACTCAATTTCGATAAAACTCCATTTGGCTTCGACGGAAAGAAATCGGTTCCTAGTTTCGACCAGATTGGTTTCGTTTGGGCTGCTACAAATGGCGATTCGAATGTAAAGCTCAACTTCGGTTTCAACTATCACAAGAGCACAAATTTCTCTCAGATTCTTTCTGCAGCCAATTATCTCAACGGAGCATCTCAAACCAAATGGGCTTCTGCCAAGACGGCTTACGCTAAAGAATTGGATGAGAAACATGGTAAAGATGCAGGCGATCAGATTTGGAATGCGGTAGATGTTAACTATAATGCGTTGATGGGCAAAGACGAAAATGGAAACCAGATGACCTACGATGGCCGTTCGTTCCTCTTTGGCCAGTATCAGAAGGGCTACATAGGCGAATATGATTTCAACATTAGCGTGGGTTTCAACGACCGCGTATGGTTGGGCTTCACCTTGGGCATTCATGATGTTCATTACCGCAGCAATTCTGTTTATACAGAGAATTATGTGGCTGATAAGGAGGCTTACGGAACAGCTTGGGAAAGCCAGCGTATCACGGGTACCGGTTATGATGCAAAGCTGGGTATTATCTTCCGTCCGGTAGAAGATTCTCCTTTCCGTATTGGTGCTTATGTCAATTCGCCAGTATTTTATGATTTGTCGATGGATGGAACAGCTGACCTGGAACTCGTTGACAAGAATATAACGGACGATAAGGGCAATCATGCTGAGGCTAGCAATACGAACAGTTCCAGCCTCGATTATCGTCTGAATACGGCTTGGAAGACGGGTATCAGCTTGGGTCACACCATTGGCAGCAATCTTGCCCTGGGTGCTACTTACGAGTATGCATGGTACAATCACATGGATAATCGTGTGAAGGATGGCGGTTATTATGATGGTTATTGGGACGAATATTATGAAACCAGTTCAAGCGATGACCTCATGAATGATCATACCAAGCAGTCGTTGCAGGGAGTGAGCACGCTGAAGCTGGGTTTGGAATACAAGCCTGTCAGTATGTTGGCGCTCCGTCTGGGTTATAATTACGTTTCTCCAATGTTCAAGGAGGGCGCAGACCGTGACCAGACAATCCCTTCTCAGGGAACAATCTACGCCACCTCTACAGATTATACCAACTGGAAGGCGACTAACCGATTTACAGCCGGCATAGGTTTCAACTACGAGAAGCTGTCTATTGATGTGGCTTACCAGTACAGCTGTCAGAATGGTGACTTCTATCCATTTGCAGCCTGGGAGGAGCTTGGTGCGAATGCAGCTCCTGCAACAAAGGTTGACAACAAGCGCCATCAGTTGCTGATGACCGTTGGCTATAGGTTCTAAAATGTGAAGTAGGGGGCTTATTGATTAAATAATGTGAAATCCCGATAAAAAAGCCCACTCATAGAAAAAAAGTTGGAAAAAAGTTTGGCGGTTTCATATAAAAGCCCTATCTTTGCAATCAAGAAATCGGGATGATTTCGTGTCATAGATTAGGTTTTTAGATTAGAGGTGTTAATCACCTTATTTTCTAGGATTAAAAAATATTAGTTTTTTTAGTGGTTAATTTAGTTTTAGTAAGTATGTTTAGGGTCTGTTGTGAAACAGGCCCTATTTTTTGTGCCTTTACAAAAAAAATCCCCCAACAGGATGGCTTGGAAACCATACCTGTCGGGGGAAGTAACAATCCTAAATAATCTACCTTGAATAAACTAATCTATTGAAATTTATCCTTCATAAATCTACTTAAATGAACCAATACCGGCCTTATTTGAACTATTAAATCAAAAACATTATTTGTTTCTGTAATTATCCAGACCCTTGTTCAGGAAGTCGAGATAAGCACTAACATCTTCTTTGAAACTGAAGGCTGCTGCAAGAGGATTGCCGTCGTTGTCAATAGCCACATAGAATGGCTGGGCATTAGCTCCAAACTTGCTTGCCTGCAGATAACTCCACTTGTCGCCAACGGTACGCAGGGTGCGTTTCTCACCATTAAACGTTACCTCCATAGGCTCAGGAAGAGGAGTCTTGTCATCTACATAAAGTGAGATGAGAACATAATCCTTTGCCAGCTTATCGGCAACCGATGGATCTGTCCAGACAGAAGCCTCCATCTTGCGGCAGTTTACACAACCATAACCCGTGAAATCAAGCAATACCGGTTTGCCGGAAGCCTTGGCAGCAGCCATTCCCAACTCATAATCCTTGTAAGCAGGCTCTACGGTCTTGGTGTTGAGGTTGAAGTCCTGTGTATTAATAGGTGGAGCAAATGCGCTCACAGCCTTGCAAGGAGCGCCCCAGAGACCTGGAATCATGTAAACCGAGAATGCCAAAGAACAGAGACCCAACATGATGCAGGCTACAGGCATAGGCTTGTTGATGTCGCCCCCGATAGCATCAACCTGGAACTTCAGCTTGCCGATGAGATAGAGACCCAACAGACCGAAAATGACAATCCAGAGAGAGAGGAATACTTCGCGGTCCATGATGTGCCAGCCGTAAGCCAGATCGGCTACAGAGAGGAACTTCAGAGAGAAGGCAAGCTCGATGAAGCCGAGCACAATCTTGATAGTCTCCATCCACGAACCCGACTTAGGAGCCGACTTCAACCATGATGGGAAGAGGGCGAAGAGGGTGAATGGGAGCGCCAGAGCAAGCGCAAAACCGAACATTCCCACGGTAGGAGCGAGCCAGTCGCCGGATGTAACAGTCTGAACCAGCAGCAAACCGATGATAGGAGCTGTACATGAGAAGCTGACCAATACCAGGGTAAAAGCCATCAGGAAGATAGAAATCATACCCGTGGTGCTGGAAGCCTTGTTGTCTACCGCATTTCCCCAACTGTCAGGCAATTTGATTTCAAACCAACCGAAGAACGAGAAGGCGAAAACGGCAAGCAGGAGGAAGAGGATGATGTTGAATACGGCACTTGTGCTGAGCGCATTCAGGGTGCTAGGACCAGCGATGGCTGTTACGGCAAGACCCAAAACCAGATAGATGACTACGATGCTCAAACCATAAGTAATCGCATCGCGGATACCTTTCTTCTTATCGTTCTTAGCACGCTTCAGGAAGAAACTTACGGTCATCGGGATAATAGGCCAGATGCAAGGCATGACGAGCGCAAGCAGACCGCCCACAAAACCGATGAAGAAGATGTAGAAGAGCGAATGGTTGGCGATGTCGTTAGCTCCGCCAAAAGCCTGAAGTTCTTTGACAACCGGTTTCCATAAGTCCTTGACGTTCAGTTTTTCCATAGCAGATGCCAAAGCTGCGGAATCTACGGGCTGAGTAGCGCTATCGGTCTGAGCCAGGGCAGCGGCCTTGGCAAGCGAATCGGCCTTCATCTTGGCAGCAAGGGCAGGATCAATCGCCTTCGCATCCTTTGCATTCAGAGCATCTTTTGCCCCAGCTGCAGGAGTATCAACGGCTGGCGATTTACCACTCTGCTTAAATGCTGCTTCGCTTGGTGGCAGACAGTTCTGGTCGTTGCAGGCGCCATACTCCAGATAGGCATCAATATGATAATTAGGTTGGGTAAACTTCACCTTCTGTACAAAGGTAACGCTACCTTCAAAATAACGGAGTTTCATCTCGAAGAGAGGGTCGAACTTTGCAATCTCTCTGCCACGTGGCTGAAGTTTGCCTACGAGCTCAGCTCCTTCAAGCTTATTTACGTTGAACGAAGCTGAAATAGGTCCGTCGCCTCCCAAACCGGTAGAGTAGACGTGCCATCCCGGTTGGATTTTTCCGCTAAACACGATTTCGGCCACAGCACTTCCGTCTGTTTTCAGCGAGCTGGTGAACTTCACAGGGTTCATCATCTGCGCCTGAGCCAGCATTACTACAAGGAGTAATTGAAAGATTAAAAATACTTTTTTCATTTCTATTTTTTAATTTTATGTTGCAAAGTTACTAAAAACTAATCATATTACGTATTCAGATGGCTTTAAGGGTACTCGGTTTTAATTTTTTTAAGAAAAAATGCTAATTTTCTCAGTTTTACTTGGCTATTTCGTACTTTTAATGTAAACTTTGCCGACAGAATAAAGCAATCCTAAAATTTTGAAACAGAATAAAATGGCAAAGAAGAAACTATACTTGTTTCCGTGCTTTCTTCTTTTTGATTGAAATGAGAATTAATCTCAGAACAGGCAGAAAGGAAGTAATGAGCAGAAAGGGGGAACCGGTTCCATTTCCAAATTTCACCTCTTTCTTTTTCTCATAACGACTATTTACCATAATACCGGTTAGAATTAAAAAGAGGAAAGTAAAAAAAAGAGGAATTTTTCCGTTGTTGCATCACAGGATTTCATTCCGATATTTTTCATTTTCTTCATTTCAAAATTCTCCCTTTACATGATATTCAGGTTCCTGCAGTTTTCCTGCACTAAATAGCACATTTTTGATAAACCGCCAAGAAAAATGCTCAAAAAACTTTGCTTATTCAAAATAATAATCTTAACTTTGCGGCATAATTCTAAGGTGAAACCAAGATTGTCGGGCACTCAGAATCATCAAAGGTTTTATCTGCAACATAAAATGATTTCGATTATGGCAAGAATTGAAAGAACATATAGTCAGGAAAAAGTAAAGCAGATGCTGAAACTTAACGAGGTATTGCTGGATTATTTACAGAGAGAGCTACCTTCTGATGCTGTTTTCCCAAGCAAAACTGATAAGGGGATGAACGTTTTGTTCACCCCCACTCTCAAATTATTGCTCAATCTTCCATTTGCCTTCCCCGTACCATTTAACCACTTGACTTGCGGTATAAGGCTCAAAATCCCAGTCGCGGGAGTGCATGAACATGTTTGTATTGGGGGCCCAATACCAATAATGGGTGGAACCTAGGCCATAGCCCAAACTGAGTCTGCATTCTTTCTCCTTATTAGGATGTTCCTTCATCATCTCTCGCAGATTCTTTCTTACGTGATGAACCAGGAAGACCGGAGCAAGCCGCATACTATGAATGCTTGCGGAGCTTTGGTCTACCCTACCGTGGATGAGGATTTCGACTTTTCTTATAGGTATAAGGAGACGGGGCATCGCATCTTTGTGAGGACGGTAAAGACGGGTGGATGCCCGTCCTGGGGATGGTGATGCGCCGAAAGTGATGCTTTCTGAACTGGGGATTGCCATCGCGAAGGAGGAGATTCCGAAGATTCATAAATATTACCCCCAGGTGGAGGTTTGGAGGGTTTGCATCATGCCTGATCATATTCACCTGATTGTGAGGGTGAAGGAGGACTTGAGAGGGGGACAAGCGATGGAATCGCTTGGAACGGAGGCTCGAGGGGGACAGGCTTCGGCTTTGACCAAAGAAGCTAACTTAGCTCAAACTAAAGGGGCTAACCAGGCTCAGACTGGAGAGAATGAAGCGGGCTCGATTGGGATGACGGCGAAAAGAGAGAAAGAGATGGGTTCGCTGGGAATGGTGATAAAGGGGTTTAAGATGGGATGCAACAAGGCTTACTGGAGGATTTATGGGATGAATACGGCACCAAGGAAGGGGCTCTTTGAATTGGGGTATAATGACAAGGTTCTGCTGCATGAGAGACAACTGGAGGGATGGAAGAAATACTTGGATGATAACCCGAGAAGACTGATGGTGAAGAGGATGAACCCGGGGCTTTTTACCGTGATGCAGAATAAAGAGGTGGCGGGTCGCAGATGCCAGATGGTGGGCAACTGTTTCTTGCTCGATATTCCTGATAAGGTGGCGGTCGTTGTACATCGCCGGTATTCTGAGGAGGATTTGAGGCGCTTGCGCGAGGAATGGCTGGCTTGCGGAGAACGTGGTGGCGTGCTGGTGAGTGCTGCTATCTCGACTAAAGAGAAGGAGGTTTTGCGCGAGGCTATGAACCGGGGGTACCGTATTGTGCTCTTGAGGGAGAACGGGTTCCCGAGGTTGTATAAGCCTTGCGGGGAGAGTTTTTATGCCTGTTCTGAGGGGCTGCTGCTTCAGATTAGCCCCTGGGATTACCATATGGAGAAGAAGACTATTACCAGGGAGCAATGCCTGGAACTGAATGAGATGGCGGAAAGGATTGCGGAATGGAGATAGGGAAAATGGAGGCGCTTGGAGAGGAGGCTGGGTGGAAAAGAGAGGATGAAGGGGGACAAGCGATGGAATCGCTTGGAACGGGGGCGAGAGAGGAGAGATTGGGGGCGAGAGAGGAAAGATTGGAGGCGAAGGAAAGAGTGGAAAATAGGAAGGAGAAAAGGAGCTTCTTTATTAAAAGCTGCACAAAAAAGGGTGAAATCTAGATTTTTTGTTACGAATAATGTTAAAAATGTTACATTTTAATGCTAATAGGAATTTATTTTGTAACTTTGTACTCCGGACGGCCGTAATAACTAAATTCAGCTTTCCAAAAAGCTAAATACCAAACAATGGGAGATTTAATAAAAATAGTTGGGGTACAATATGCAGTAAATTCTAACCACGTAAAAGGTGAGGATATGACTGCACAAGAACAACAAAAAACAATAGAATTTCTGACCATGCTGGACAGAAAGCACCCCTATGTTTCGGTAAAACCCGAACCTACTAACGAAACTGATGAAGAAGCTTTTGTTGCGCGCTTTGCGAGTCGGAAGGCAGGCTATGTACGTAATAGAGAAGAATATAAATCATTGGCTCAGGCTGCATTGACAACCAGCGGACGGGGTTATTTCCGCGCTCGGGTTAAGGAGGTTATAATTTCTGCAGAGGGCTATTTTTTTGTTGAAGCAGAAACTGATTCTACTCCAATTGTGCCCATCTTGCATAAAGACCATTGGAAAGAATGGGAGCCGCCCCTGCCTTTATTTCCTATGACAGAGGAGTTTTTATGCGTAGAAGATGCTACGATGATGATGATAGATATTCTGAGACATGAGACGTTAACTTCAGATGAAGAAGAGGAGCTTCAGGAATACACAGAGACTTTAATAACAATGGGGAAATACGCTCTATGGTACGAAGCGAAGGAGGGAATAGAGAATGTCATAAAAGCTATGGAAGCAAAAAAGGGCGACAAGATGCGCTATATGGCGAATGAACTAGAACACTTATTGAGCGGTTTATGCAATGAGGGTCGCCAGAAGAAGCTCCGCAAAAGTTGGCTCCCCCATCTACTATCCACCCATGAAGCAGAAAGGGCATGGCATGACTGGTTGCACTTAAAAGGTGCCGACTGTCATAAACCAGATAATTTGAAAATGATGTCATGGTTGGAAGATATAGAGACAGAACTTTCCAATATTCCGGCATTGGCTCCTTATTCCAATGATGATAAGATAGCCATGCTCATACGCAGTCACTACACACGTATTCCATTAGATAAGTATCGCCAATTGCTTACCGCTTTCGTGATTAGAGACCGTCTGCGCATGCGTTTGGGGCTGCCAACAAACAGCTTTGCTCCTACCCCATCTCTAACAAGCCAGAAGGAAGACTACCTTATTGATAAAATCATCAAGTACAGCCAAACTCTAGTCAGACGAGAAGATGTTGAGGTTTTGCAGAGATTCATCTATCACGAGATTTCATATTTACCCCCAGAGTATAAACTTCGGGTTGACAATATGACTGAGCGTTTCCTTTCTGAAGAGGCAAGAGAAGGTATACAGATTAATGCCATCAAGGAACAGACGAAGGCTTTAAAAGAGGTGGCAAAGAAGCCTACGATTCAGGCAGAGCACTATCATGCAGGAAATTCTACATTTGATGTTCATAGTAAGCATCTGCATCTTGACCACCAGGAAGAAGGGAATTCAGCTCTGCTGCCATCAGAATTATAGACATACAAAAATATTACAAGAATATAAAAAAAAGGAAGAAATATGAGTAATAATTATTATGCAGGCAATGTTATTTACAACAACCAGCACAAAGAACTGACTATCCAGGGCAATCTGTCTGCACAGCAGATGATGAAGATTGCAAAGGATTTTTTTGCTGAAGAAACAGAGGTGACGGAGGAGAATTACGAGGCAGAGGTGACAGAAAAAGCTAGTGAAACCAATGAAGCTGCAGGAGAAGGTTTTCAGAAGGAACTCTTCCATTTTGTGCATCCTGCACTCGATGAAGACGATGGATGGAAAGTGCATAAAGAGGTGGAGAGACTGGTAAAGCAATTTGACGTACAGGAAATCTGTAAGAGACTGAACATACTGAAAAAGGAGGGCAAGGTGCTGCTGCCACAAAACACAAAAAATGCCCATGAAGAATTGATACGAATGGGTATGCCGATTGAGAAAGGAGGGTTCGGATACAAGACTTTCTGTAAATATTATAATAAGGACTAGAAGACGATAGCGACTGGGCTTTCCTGATAGAGATTTATATCTTCTGATAGCGACCGATACTTGATTTTTGTTCAGGTATCGGTCGCTTTTTTGTACCCCTAAGTCAAAAATGCGACTATACGTAGAGAGAATATCAGAGAAAAACAGAGAAAATCGGAGAAATTCAGAGAACTTTGGAGACGGCACTTTGGAAAAGCATCTGTGCCAGGCTTTTTCTTCTTACTTTTGCACCCGTCATCTGATAACAAGATGACTACCCATCAGGCGAGTTGCAAATCACGAAATGGGGAATGATGGTACTAGAAAAGATGACGGGGAAACCTCTTCGAACGTCATCGTACCAGAGAGGCTTATTTAATACTCAAGTAAAAATGAATATAGTATTAAATGACAATATGAACGAAAGTTCAGGTAAAGCAGGAAAGGGATTCTACCCAAACACAGAATTGGGTATCGACCTCAAGTTGATGACTAAGGAGCCAGGGCGCATGGCCGTTGGCGAGTATCTGGATGGAGCCATTACGCACGACGGCGAAGACCACTTCACCTTTGTGCAGAATGACCAGGAGAAGAAACTGCAGAAGGTGGTGCAGAGAAATCCGCACGTGTATGAAGGAACGTACATCAACGTGAACCGAAAAAAAGACGGTACGCTCTACCCTACCTTCAACCGCCCGCAGTTCTCAGAGCGCTTCACCTTCCAGGACTTCTGCCAGGGGGCCGCCAACGAGCTGCGCATCATTAGCGGCAAGAGTAATGACAGATAAACGGAGTTGAGGCTTTCTAGAGGAAATGGGGACTTCAGGGGTGCCGGTAACAGGCTCAACTAAAATCTTCCAATATTCCAGTTCTTCCAATATTCCAAAAAGGGTGTTTTAAGACAAATTCCCTTTTTATAGATTCTATAACTACTTAATATATAGATAGTTATATATATAATATAAGGAAATGGAATCCTCGAAAAATTAATTGGAAGAACTGGAATTGGAAGATTCTGGAAGTCCCCATTTTCCCTAAAAGGCTCATTATCAAAACATTAATGAAAAATGAAGAAGACAAATTTAAAGTACGACATTACAAAAAGTACCGCTCCGAAGATGCCAAAGCTGGGAAAAGGAACGGAATGTGTGCAACTTTTGCTCTCTCAGGTATCAAAAGACATGCACGAACCCCTTGTTCCGATGCTCTTTCCTATTCTTGGAGCGCAGGTCAGCGGCACGGAATTTCAGTATCCCGACCTCAGTTGGAAGGAATCATGTGGCATGATGGCCAATCTCGTTGCCGATTCTGGCTGCAATAAAGGACAATTGGGAAACTTAGTGGAAGCCATCTGCCGAAACTTCCGAGAACACGATGAAAAGGAATTGGAGAAACTCGTGGAGTGGCAAAAACAGATAAAATCCAAGTCGGCAAACAAGGAAAAGCCTGTAAGACCCGACGTGAGTTTCTGGTTTCCACCTGCTGATGTAACCAATGCAGCCTTTATTCTGAACGCCATGGGATGCGAGAACCTGGGCGAAAGAACGCAATACCTCAATCTGCCCGAGGTGGAGATGGCCGACAGGATGTGCGGCGGGCACAAGCAGATTTCGCAGATGCTGCGCAATATCTACGACCGCCAGCGCTCGGGAGCATTAAGAGCTACAGCCGATGGCGTGACCGGTAATCCGGTGCTCCGTGCCAACCTCACCATCTCCTCCACTCCGTATGCAACCCGCAAGTTCTATAAGAACGAGCTCTTCAATGGTACATTCGGGCGAATGGTGTTCTCGTATAAGGCGAGAATGGGACGTGACGGCAGAATTCCGAGACAGGGAAAATATGATGAGGCTTTCTATAAGAAGCTGGATGAGTATATTGTGAAGCTAAGCATCTGCAAGGGCAGGTTCATCATCAAGCCGCTGAATAAACTTACTGACCAGCTGGCTCAGGATATGGCTACGCTTGCCGACCTGACAGACGACGATGTATTTTGGGACATTTCGAAGCGTTCCATCGTATCGGCATGGAAGGCGGGTTGCCTGCTCTGGGTGCTGAATAACCAGACTTGGACGAAGTCGATGGGCGAGCTGGTGGAGTGGCTGGTGTATCACGATCTTTGGAGCAAGGCGCAGCTTTTCTCAGATTTGCTGAACCAGGATGCCGACTCGGTGAGCGAGGCTCAGAGAAGAGGGCCGAAGAATCTGCTCGATAATCTGCCTAATCCATTTAACGAGGCGCAGCTTGAAGCACTCCGCATTTCGCAGGAAAAGACAAAGGAGGGCACGAAAAACCAACTTTACAAGTGGGTGCATCGCAAGTTCATCACCTATTGCAGCCAGACGGGGCTTTACACGAAGACGCAGGAGTATCTTACGGGCACGCCGGAGGCGAAGGAGAAGAAATAAACATAATTCTATAAAAAGAAAAATGAATGGAGAAATATGAGATTCAGAAACTGCGCGAACTTCCGATAGAGAAGGTCGCGAAAGAGATGGGGATGAAGGTGGAGCACCATAAGGCGCTCTGCCCCTTCCATGACGACCACCACGCCAGCCTTACGTTCAACAAGACCAAGAATAGCTGCAGATGCTATGTATGCATGAGAAACTCCATCGGCACCATCGACCTGGCGATGAGATACCTGGGGAAGGATTTCCCGTCGGCTTGCCGATGGCTCGCAGAAGAACATCAGATTCAGCTGGAGGAGGATTCTTCTTCGGGGAAAAGCTCTTCCTTTGGGGGGTCTTCGGGCAGAGGGGCTTCTTCGGGCTCTTCATCCGATGGTTCTGCTTCGGGTGATAATTCGGGGAAATCTTCCTTCGATGCAAGCAGGTATGCGAGATTCTTCGAGCATCCCTGGCTCAACCAGGCAGCTCGAAGATTTCTCTTCGAGGAGAGGAAGATTGACTGGAGAGTGGTGAACTGGTGCCGACTGACTTCCTGGACGGACAAGAAGGGCATCAACTGGTTGCAGATTCCTTACTTCGATATCGATGGGCGGCTTATAGGAATCCAGAACCGGAACCTGGATTACAAGAAGGAGCAGGATGCTCCCCGCTTCCGGTTCCCTTACGGCGCAAGATGCAGCATCTATAACCTGCCGGTTGTGAAGAGACTGAAACCGGGCGAGAGGCTGTTTATTACGGAGGGATGTAGCGACTGCTGGGCGATGCTTTCTGCCGGTCATAAGGCGATAGCCATCCCTTCTGCCACGCTCCTCAAACCCGAGGATAAGCAGTTGCTGACGGATATCGGAAAACTGTATCAGGTGGAATTCCACATGTTTCCCGATCAGGATGTGCCGGGCGAAAGCCTCTTCATGCAACTCAGGGAGATGCTCCCCCAGCTGGTTCACCACCAGTTGCCACCGGGCTGCAAGGATTTCAGCGAATACTATCTTTTAGGGGCTGCTGCAACTTCCGGGAGCAAGGAGCCGATAAACAAATGATTAAAAAATTAAGATTATGGAAGATTTTATAAACCGTTCGTATACGAAGAAGGAACTGGGACTGATGTATTTTCCCGAGAGTATGCCACGCACGGCCGTGAATCATCTCATGAGTTGGATTCGCCGTTGCCAGCCGCTCTGGGATGAATTGCAGCAGATGGGATATGAAAAGACTTGCAAGTCGTTCACGCCCAAACAGGTGAAGGCTATTATCGATAACCTCGGGGAACCGGGATAGTTATTAGTGATTAAATGTTCCGATATCGCATGGTATCGCACACCTGATAAATCGGGATTTCGTATCTTTGCATCGTGATTCAGAAAGCGCGCAAAATCACTTGCCCAGTTGGAGAAAAATATCTCCCTAATTGGGAAAATAAAAAAAAAAATGAAACCAAGACTCCAAGCCTCGAAACGAGTCGTTTCGCTAGCGAAACTTAGCAGGGGGCAGAAAAAATCATGAACCAGAACATGAAGGCATTCATCCGGTATCTTATCGTGGCGATCTGCTCAGCCATCGTCACCTTCCTATCCAGCTCCTGCACGGCAGGACTCGTAATCGGAAAGAACCAGCGGCAACATCAGGAGAACAACATCTCCACCAAAGTAGATTCTACCTACTATGTGCCAACCATTACCATCCGGTAGTTTAGAGTTAATAGTTTATAACAATTTAAAATTCAAAAGATTATGGCAATTAATTTGAAAGCAAAGGAGACCCTTATCCAAGTAGGCGAAATGAAGGGTCAGTACAGATTCATCCTCGGTACCGAACTTTACAACAAGCTCTCAGAGAGCAAGGTTATCAAGGAGGCTGCTATCAGAAGCGGCGTTAGCGTGGGCGTGATGCAGGTTTGCTGGGATGCAGCAGGCGAGGTTATCAAGGCGTGGTGTACCGAAGGCCATTCCGTAGCCGTTCCGGGATTGGGAACCATGCGATTCGGCGTAAGAGCCAAGAGTGTGCCTACCGTAGGCGAAGTGGCTACCAGTCTGATTACCAACCGCCGTGTTATCTTCACCCCAAGCGTTGACATCAAGCGCGAGCTGCAGGAAACCTCCATCCAGATTACCTGTTACGACCGCAACGGCAAAGTGGTGAAAAACGTTACTTCCGACGATAAGGGCGATGTGGAAGACCCAGACAACACCCCAGGTGGTGGCGGTTCGGATAACACCCCGGGCGGCGGAACCACCGGCGGTAATGAGGGCGACGGTTTGGAGTAAGAAAAGAGCCCCTGATGCAAGGAAACGAGCATCAGGGGCTTTTATCTTACTCCATTACATAGAGGATGGATGTATAGAGCTGCATCACGAGAATGTAGAAAAGAAAGCAGGGCGACAGGAGGCGGATGCCTTGATTCATCGCATCATAAACCTGACTGATGCCCTTGATGCTCTCGCTCATGATGCCGTAACTCATGCTCATCACCATGACCGAGAAACAGATGTACGGAATGAGACTATGCGTGAACGGACTCGGAAAGAGGGTTCCTACGGCATTCAGCAGAATGGCATGGGGCAAGAGGGTGAGCGCCAGCATGATACCTGCAGAGATGCACAACTCGATGAGCATCAGGCGCAAGGCCGTGCGCTGGCGATACTGGGTATGGTCGAAATGGAGCACCCTACTCTGCCTTACCACCCCGATGGTGATGCTGATGAGCACCAGCCATACGAGCCATACAGAGGTGAGATGGTCTACAAAATGGCCCGTAAACCAGCGGATGCCCTCGGGGCTGGTAAGCGAATGGGCGAACGACTCGGGCATCGCAGCTGTAAGCAGCCACGAAACCAGAATCACCACTACTTCGGCTATTCCCAACAATAATGCCAGATAGGCCAATACTTTCTTATACATTCTTTAAAAAGCGCTTATTGAAACGAGTTATTCTTCATCTGCCTGCAGATGGTCGATATCGAGGATGCGGAGCTCGCAGGCTTTTACCACCAGGCGGGTGGCGTTGATGCCCATGCCGTGATTGCCGTCAGGGAAGAGTTTCTGAACCAGTTCTGCCTGTCGCTTCTCCAGACTCTTTACGCCGAAAGGCATTCCGCGCAGGTTGGTAATCTGCTCCTTGGTATACCCCAGCGCAAGATGGCGCAGGAAACGCTCGTCATACTCATCAATCTCATAATTCACCAGAGCCTCCTGACGCATCAGCTGGCTGTTTACGCTCCGCTTGAAACGGTCTACTATCTTCTGAAGGATAGGCTGGTTGAACACCAGTTTCTTACCTCCCATGCAGCTCGCTACATCGCCACGCGTAAGGAGTTCGCCACTCTTCAGAATGATGCCGTCGCAGCCCGCATCGAGCACATCTACCCAGAGTTTTTCGTTCAGAATTTCTCCTGTAAAGATGAGCACCTTCACGTCAGGATACTGCTCCTTGGTCTGGCGGCAGATTTCTACGCCTACCGTGGTGGAACCGCCCAGTCCGAGGTCGAGCAGAACCAGATCGGGCAACTGCTGCTTGATGAGTTTCCAATAGGCTATTTCGCTCTCGGCAGTACCGATGATTTCAGCCTCTGGAATATCATTCTTGAAGATACCCTCTGTACCCTTCAGTTCCAGGGGCACGTCTTCTACAATGATGACTTTAAAATTTTCCATTTTCTGATATTTTTATTTTCTTATGATTTTAAACTTTTCCATTTGATGCGTGCCGGCAGCACGGCCTCTATCCTGAGGCAACCCTTATCGCCCTGGCAAGCCTTGATGCCGCAGCCGCGCAGATTGGTAATCTCTCCCAGTTCCCTCACAATCTGCCGGCACAGGAGATAGCGCAAATCGCCCGTCAGAGGGGTGAAGAGCTGGGCATGGAGCGCAGCATCATAGGCCACATCCTGCTGGTCAATCCAATATCTCACGTAGGCAGAACCCGGAATCTCAGCCACTCCGGTATGGTAATCCTTGGAATTGCCACGCATCAGAGAAACAAGATAGCGGTTCAGGAAATCATCTGCCTTGATGTTGCCTTCTACCTGCTCCATCGCTTGGGCGCTGAGCAGAGAATAGAGCGATTTATAATAATCTACCAGTTCCTTGAGCGAATCTACATCATCGGGCTGCGAATCGATAAGCTGGCGGATGCGCGACGGATAATACATCGTTTCGTGCTTGAGCGTAGACAGACAGTTGTCGAGCACGGAATTGGAGATATGAAGTTTATCGTTCTCATATTCAGCCCTATGCAGCTCATCGGTCATCAGCTCCAGTTTCAGCGATTCCTGCTCAGCCTCGTCGGTCCGCTTAGCCTTGGTCTGTTCAATCATGGCAAACCGGTAACTCAGCACGTGGCGGTAATAGAGCAGATAATAAGCCAGCGGCAACTGCAGCAGCAACAGGATGAGCAGCACCACGGCCACGGTCTTCGAGTTCTCGCTCTGCTGCATCGTGTGCACGTAAATATCGAGCGTATTATCGGCACTTATCTCGCGGAACAGCTGGGTATAAACCTTGTTGTTACTCTGGTAGAGCGACCATTGGTGCAACGCCAGGGCAGCCACGGCACACTCGTTTCTCAGGTCGAGAATGACGTGATAATTGGTTCTAAGCCCTTCGCGCATCCAATAGAGTTCTGCCGCCATTCCCACCTCCGGATGAGCCACCATGAGATACTTGCCGTCAGGATATTTCGACAGATAGAACGCATTGAGATAATGGCGCGAAGAATCGGCAAAGGCCAGGGTGCGCTGGTAGGTGCCGCTGATATTGCTGAAGTAGGCGCTATCTGCAAAATCGTCGGCACGCTGGAGATTGGCATCTACGTTCGTCTTGTGATGATTGTGGCGCTGGCGGATGTCGTTGGCCTTCTTAGCCTCGCAAGGCTGGACCGAAGCCGACAGCAGCACGAATAGCATGATGATGATGCCCAACAACTGATGGGTTCGGCGGACGATACCTTTAGGCAGACGGAAACTGAAGCGGCTCCCCTCGCCCAACTTGCTTTCTGCCTTGATTTGGCAGCCGGCAAAGAGCGAACTCACCTTCTTATATTTCTCTATGATGCCCTTGCAGTTGAGCAGTCCGAAGCCGTGACCGCCTGTATAGGTCCGGTCGAAGACATGCGCCAGCTGCTCCTCGTCCATACCCTTTCCGGTATCTGAGATGCTGATTTCCACGAAGTCAGAAACCTTGGCGCTAATGGTTACCTTTCCGCCTTCGGGTGTAAACTTGCGGGCATTATCGGCTATGGTATTGATCATGAAGAGCGTAAGGATGCGGTCGGCCTTGACCACGGCATCTGTAGGTTCTACATCGAGTTTCACGCCCTGCATCTGGAAGCTCATCTTGCCCTTGCTTACAATATCGAAAAGCTGCTGGAGCGGGAAACTTTCGATACGCAGGCTGAGTGAGCCCTGGCGCATCTGAATCCACTCTGTAAGCACGTTGTTATATTGGTTTATCTTATCCGTGAGTTCGGCGATATACTGGTAGCGTTCTTGCCGCACCTCATCGCTTTCGCCCCCTTCGGAGAGTCGGTTTACCTCGTGAATCATGCGGTCGATGAAAGGCGTAATACTGTTTACGAGCGAAATCTTAGCCCTTTGTTCCAGATTGCGTTTCTTGTTTTCTTCGATATGCAGTCGGGTTACGTTCAGGTCATCCTGAACCTCCTCCTGCTTATCTTTTAATTCGTTGATTTTCTTAGTGTTATTCTCGCTCCACTCATGCAAAGGTGCAAGCAGTTTATCCATCGACTGGTTCTTCATCTTCTTGCGCTTCATGTGGTCGAAAACGTAGAGTAGAACCACCACGAGCACAATCATCGCCACCACGGCAGCAATCATCAGGTTGAGCTGCTGGGCGTTCTCGTCGAGTGCCGCGGCACGTGCCTCCAGCTGGCGGTCCTGTCGCGAACGGTCCTGCAAATCCAGATAGATATTGCGGTTGTAATCGCTCTGCTGCTTATCATCTATAGCCGAATAAACCAGACAGAGTCTTTCACGTATCGACGCTACGAGGTCGGGTGCCTGCTCGATGGCCTTGTTGTCGTTCAGGGCATGATTCAGGCAGTCGAGCGCAGAAGAATAATCATGGATATCCCAGAAACATTCAGCCAGCGTACGGTTGGCTCCGGCAGTCTGATAAACATCTCCGTAGCTCGAAAAGAGGTTGAGGGCACGCTGGGCAAAGTTGCCTGCCAGCAGATTGTTTGGCATCTGCTCGATGTTGAGATACTGGAAGGCAGGCAGGTTGTTGCGTATGAGGAAATCGCTCACCTCTCCTTTTCTGAGGTGCTCGCTTATAGACTGCAGGGCGTTAGCCTGCCAGTAAGGATAAGGATGGGCTGGGTCGCTAGCCAGCATGTAGCAGCTGATCAGCCGGTCGAATTCCGCCTGATTGATTTCGTTTTCGGTTCCCTTGACGATAGCTCCGCCCGAACCTATATTATAAAGATAGTTGAGATATTGTGCCGAATCCTGTTCCAGTTCATCTGGGTCCAGACGGTTAAGCTCCTGAAGCATCGGCTCGTCTAAGCCCACATAATAAAAATAGGTGGCGGCCACAATATAGAATTCAGATTTTGCATAAATCACGCGTTTGCTTTCCCTCGGGGGCATGGAATTCACCTCTTCGCGAATTCTGCGCAAACGCCTCATCGCCTTTTCGCGATAAGCATAAAAATCTTTGTTGTGCGATTCTCTCTGGCAGAGTCGCATGTTCTGAACATCGGCAATAGCGAGTTCTATCTGATTATCGCTCTCCTCTTCAATCTTCTTCAGCCATCCCTTGGCACCCTTGTAATCCATCTTGGCTATACATACGAAGGCAAGGTTGTTATAGGCTTCGGCACGGCCTGAGGGATAATCTTCTGAAAGTTTCAAAGCCCTCTCAGCCAGCACTTTAGTAGAATCGAGATTGCGATAATGATAAGCATAGGATTGCTCGTTCAGCTCGTCTACCCTTGCCTTATTCGCAGGAGAACAAGCTGAAAGAAAAAGAGCCGCCACCACCAGAATTGATGATGGCGACATGGAAAAGAAGGATGCTGAAATTTGCATCTCGAATGAAAAATAGTCTAAATTAAGCGCGAGCCTTCGCGATGTAACCGAGAGCCTCCTGACACTTGGCTGTGATGGCAGCCCAGTCGCCAGCAGCAACTGTCTCCTTAGGGAAGAGCTTAGAGCCCATACCTACGCAGAGAACGCCAGCCTTGATCCAAGGAGTAAGATTCTCCTCTGTTGGCTCTACGGCACCTGTTACCATGATGTTGCTCCAACGCAAAGGTGCCATTACGTTCTTAACGAATGAAGGACCGCCTACGTTACCTGCTGGGAATACCTTGGTTACGTCGCAACCGGCAGCCTGAGCATTATTGATTTCAGTTACAGAACCGCAACCTGGTGAATAAGGAACCAGACGACGGTTGCAAACTGGAGCAATCTCTGGGTTGAAGTTAGGACCTACGATGAAGTTAGCGCCGAGCTGGAGATACAGAGAAGCTGTACCGGCATCAACAACTGTACCTGCACCCAGAATCATCTCAGGACAAGCCTTGTCGGCCCACTTTACCAACTCTCCGAAAATCTCGTGAGCGAAGTCACCACGGTTAGTAAACTCGAAAACACGTACGCCACCCTCGTAACAAGCCTTGATGACGTTCTTGCAGATTTCAACATCCTTATTGAAGAAAACAGGTACCATACCAGTCTCTTTCATGGCTGCCATAACCTGCATTTTGCTAAACTTTGCCATTACTTATTTTAATTAATAATTAATAGTTTATAGTTAATAGGAGCTTCGCCGTAAGCAAGACTGCCTATAAACTATCAACTATAAACTTTAAACTATAATTATCTCTGAACGCGACCATTAGCGTTACCGCCAGCCAGGCTCTCTACCTCGTCAGCAGATACCAGGTTGAAGTCGCCAGGGATAGTATGCTTCAAAGCAGAAGCAGCTACCGCAAACTCTAGAGCCTCGCCCTGAGTCTCCTTAGTAAGAAGACCGTGGATCAGACCACCAGAGAAAGAGTCGCCACCACCAACGCGGTCGATGATAGGGTTGATGTCATAGTGCTTGCTCTGATAGAACTCCTTACCATCATAGATAAGAGCCTTCCAGCCGTTGTGTGTAGCAGAGAGAGATTCGCGGAGAGTAGAAACAACATACTTGAATCCGAACTCCTTCATCATGCCCTTGAAGATTCCGTAATAACCCTCAGCATCAGTCTTACCGCCCTCTACGTCAGCATCTGGCTTGAAGCCCAGGCAGAGCTGAGCATCTTCCTCATTACCGATGCAAACATCAACATACTTCATCAGAGGACGCATAACAGAGATAGCCTTCTCAGAAGTCCAGAGCTTCTTGCGGAAGTTGAGGTCAACAGAAACAGTTACGCCGTGACGCTTAGCAGCCTCACAAGCTAACTTGGTAAGTTCAGCAGCCTTGTCGCTAATAGCTGGAGTAATACCGCTCCAATGGAACCATTGGGCACCCTCCATAATCTTGTCGAAATCGAAATCAGATGGGTCAGCCTCAGCAATTGCGCTGTGTGCACGGTCGTAGATTACCTTGGATGGGCGCATAGAAGCACCAGTCTCGGCATAGTAGAGACCTACGCGGTCGCCACCACGAGCGATGAACTCTGTGTTAACGCCGTAACGACGGAGACCGTTGACAGCAATCTGACCGATCTCGTGCTTAGGGAGCTTAGATACGAAGTAAGCATCATGACCATAGTTAGCCAAGCTTACAGCTACGTTAGCCTCACCACCACCAGGGATGATGCGAAGTGATTCACTCTGAATGAAACGATCATTGCCTTCTGGTGATAAACGAAGCATGATCTCACCTAATGTTACAATTTTTGCCATGTTTGATAGTTTTAATTTTTTTGTTTTTATTTTGTTTGTTATGAGTAACAAATTAAATTCCACTTTTCAGTAGAGAAATGAAGTACAATTATCAGTTGTCGTTCAATTTCGAGGGCAAAAATAACCATAATTTCTCGAATAACGAAATAAAATTGCATTTTTTTTTGTTTTCCGTGCAAAAAAGTTGCTGTGTCTTCGCACAATTCAAAAAAATGTTGTATATTTGCGGCAAAATTCGCACTTGTGGTCGCACACAACAGAATTGCTTAATACTAATTGTGGTCTGTGCACAGCTAGGAAGTACCTGCGACGTTTTATCTATCGTAGCCCCCAGGAGAGGCTCCTTATATAATAAGTACACGCGAAGCAACCAGACCCGTAATGCTAAAAAACAATGGCCGAAAAAATCAGAATCAAGGATATTGCCGAGAGAGCTGGCGTATCCGTTGGAACCGTAGACCGAGTTCTGCACGACCGTCCAAACGTGTCGAAACCTGCACGCGACAAGGTCGAGAAAGCCCTCAAGGAAATGAATTATCAGCCTAATGTGTACGCCAGCGCTCTGGCTTACAACAAATCCTATACCTTCTACCTGCTGATTCCGAAACATGAATCGGAGGCTTACTGGGAGGAAATAGAGGAAGGCGCAAAAAAATGTGAAGATACCCGACGTGACTTCCATATCGATGTAGAGATTCGTTTCTATGAGCGTTCCAACGAGGAATCGTTCCGCGAAGAAGGCAACAAGATTCTTGAGGCCAGTCCGGAAGGAGTCATCGTGGTGCCTTCATCGCTAGACGTAACCCGCGAGTTTACCGAGGCGTTGCATCACAAAAGCATCCCGTTCATCCTGCTCGACTCCTACATGCCCGATCTCCGTCCGCTCTCTTTCTTCGGTCAGGATTCGTTCTGTTCCGGTTTCTTCGCAGCCAAGATGCTGATGATGCTTGCAGCAAAGGAAGATGAAATCCTGCTCATGAGGCAGACCAAAGACGGAAGAGTGGTCAGCAAGCAGCAGGACAACCGAGAGGTAGGATTCCGCCATTACATGCACGACCACTTCCCTAACGTGAAGATTACCTTGCTCGACCTGCCGTTGAGCGGCACACGTGCTGAATTCGTCAAAATGCTGGAGAAGTTCTTTGCCGTGCATCCGAACATCCACCATTGCATCACCATGACTTCGAAGGCGCACATCGTGGGCGACTTCCTGCTGAAGACCAACCGCCGCGACGTTCAGATCATGGGCTATGATATGGTGGAGAAAAACGCCCGCTGTCTGCGCGAAGGAAGCATTTCCTTCCTCATCGCCCAGCACGCCTACATGCAGGGTTACTCCTGCGTAGACACGCTCTTCCAGGCCATCGTGCTGAAGAAGAAAGTTACACCGGTAAACTATATGCCTATCGAGCTGCTGATGAAGGAAAATGTAGATTTCTATCGCAGAACCCAGCTCTAAGGCTATCGGGCAGAACAGGGTTTCCGCATGGAAGAATATTCTTACAGGAACATTATAAATTATAAACAATAAATAAAAAACAGACTACGTATGGAACAATCAAGTTTTATCAAGATTAACCCTGCCGACTCGGTAGTGGTTTGCTTGCGCCCTATGAAGAAGGGTGAAACGATTGAAGTAGATGGCAAGACCATCACATTATTGCAGGATACTCCTGCAGGACACAAGGTGCTCATCAACGATGCTGCCGAGGGTACAGATATTCTGAAGTATGGCTACCCTATCGGTCATGCAAAGACCGGTCTCAAGGCGGGCGAATGGGTAAACGAGAACAACCTCAAGACTAATCTTGCCGGTACGCTCGAATATACCTACAACCCGGTTAACGAGCAGCTGAACATCGCTAAGGAAAACCGCACCTTCAAGGGCTACGTTCGCAAGAATGGCGAAGTAGGCGTAAGAAACGAAATATGGGTAGTTCCTACCGTGGGCTGCGTTAACGGCGTGGCTGAGAAGCTGGTAGAACTCCTCAAGAAAGAAACAGGCAGCGAAGGCATCGACGCCATCCACGCATGGCACCACAACTTCGGTTGCTCACAACTCTCGGGCGACCATGAGAATACCCGCAAGGTGCTTCGCGATATCTGTCTGCATCCAAACGCAGGTGCCGTGCTCGTTCTCTCGCTCGGCTGCGAGAACAACCAGCCAGATGATTTCATGAAGATGCTCGGCAACTATGATCACGACCGCATCAAACTTCTTGTAACACAGAAGGTTGAAGGCGATGAGCTCGAGGAAGGCATGAAGATTCTGCGCAACCTCTATGCCCAGGCTAAGGAAGACAAGCGCGAGGAAGTTCCGGTAAGCAAACTGCGCGTAGGTTTGAAGTGTGGCGGTTCTGACGGCTTCAGCGGAATTACAGCCAACCCATTAGTAGGTGAATTTAGCGACTGGCTCGTAGCTCAGGGCGGAACAAGCATCCTGACAGAGGTACCGGAAATGTTTGGCGCAGAAACCATTCTGATGAACCGTTGTGAAAATAAGGAACTCTTCGACAAGACCGTTCACCTGATTAACGACTTCAAGGAGTACTTCCTGAGCCATGGTGAACCGGTTGGCGAGAACCCTTCTCCAGGTAACAAGGCTGGTGGTATTTCTACCCTCGAAGATAAGGCTTTGGGTTGCACCCAGAAGTGCGGCCGTGCTCCGGTAAGCGGCGTGCTCCAATATGGCGACCGTCTGGAGACAACCGGTTTGAACCTGCTTTCAGCTCCGGGTAACGACCTTGTAGCAGCCACAGCTCTGGCTTCAGCAGGTTGCCAGCTCGTTCTCTTCACCACAGGTCGCGGAACCCCATTCGGAACTTTTGTGCCAACGATGAAGATTTCTACCAACAGCAATCTGGCAAAGAACAAGCCAAACTGGATTGACTTCAACGCCGGCGCTCTGGTAGAAGGTGTAGAAATGAAAGACTTGGTAAGCAAGTTTATTGATAAGATTATAGCCGTAGCAAGTGGCGAGGAGGCTCGCAACGAGTATAATGGCTATCGTGAAATCTCCATCTTCAAGAATGGAGTAACTCTTTAATTAAGAAGAAAAAAGAAGTATGAGTAATAAAAAAGGTTTGCTGGCGTTGTCGCCATTATTTTTGCTGATTGTCCTCATCGTGGCTTTTACCGTATATTCGGTAGACAGCAGTCATCAGGACACCAGCCTCTCGCTCACAGTAGCGTTCATGATTTCGAGCATTTATGCCGTGGCTATTTCCGGCGGAATGCCTGTCAGGAAACGAGTGGACACATACAGCAAGGGTGCCGGCGCCAACAACCTGATGCTCATGCTCTGGATTTACGTGCTGGCTGGCTCGTTTGCCGCATCAGCCAAGGCGATGGGAGCCGTTGATGCAACCGTCAACCTGGCGCTCAGCATCCTGCCAGCCAGCATGATTCTGCCAGGACTCTTCCTGGCTGCCTGCTTTATCTCCGTATCTATCGGAACAAGTGTGGGAACCGTAGTGGCTCTGGTTCCGATAGCCGCCGGACTGGCCCACTCGATGGATGCTAACGTAGGCATGATGACCGCCATCATCGTAGGTGGCGCTTATTTCGGCGACAACCTCTCGTTCATCTCCGATACGACGGTTGTTGCTACGCAGACGCAGAACTGCAAGATGAGCGATAAGTTCAAGGTCAACTCCATGATTGTGGTTCCGGCCGCCGTACTCGTGCTCATCGCCTATTCTGTCATGGGAGTCGGTCTTCAGACCCCAACCCACATCAACGAGGTAGAATACATGAAAGTATTGCCTTACCTCACCGTCCTCGTTACCGCTATTGCCGGCATGAATGTAATGGCTGTTCTCACTCTGGGCACCCTACTCTGTGGCGCCATCGGCATAGGCAGTCATCTTCTGGGTGCCTCCGGAAGCTACGACCTCTTTGGCTGGTTCTCAGCCATGGGCAACGGCATTATCGGCATGGGCGAACTCATTATCATCGCCATGATGGCAGGTGGTATGCTCGAAATCATCCGCGAAAACGGCGGAATCGATTTCATCATCAACAAGATTACAGCCCACGTAAACAGCAAGCGTGGAGCCGAACTTTCTATCGCCGCCCTCGTTTCGATGGTAAACATCTGTACGGCAAATAATACGGTAGCGATTCTGACAGTAGGAAATATTTCGAAAAAGATAGGCGACCGGTTTGGCGTAGACAACCGCAAGGCAGCCAGCATTCTCGACACCTTCTCATGCATGGTTCAGGGATTGATTCCTTATGGCGTACAGATGCTCCTGGCAGCCGGCCTGGCCAATCTCAGTCCGATGGACATTCTTCCTTATCTCTACTATCCGCTGGCGATAGGTGTGGCAGCCCTGCTGGCCATCCTCTTGCGCTATCCTAAGAGATACAGTTAGGAAGACTTCTAAAAATCAGAGGAGGGTCTCCTTCTGCGTTAGAGATTTCTTGACAGGAAGAACAAAACTTTATTATTGACTATTAATAAGAACAAGGCATATGAATTTTCTTCAGCGCAACCTTTTTACTAAGCTCCGTGCCGACAACTTCGGCTTCAAGGAAGAAATGGAACCGATGACTACCTTTAAGAAGAAAAAGATAGCTCAGATGCTCAAGAACGTGAATGATGTTCCTGCCGGAAAGGTGAAGATGAACAACGGTTTTCTGAACCGACGGCTCAGCAAGATTCAGGAAGATGAACGCCACGCCATCGATACCTCTATCGAGACTATTTATCTGCTGCGCATCATCGTGGCAAACGTAAATGGAATGCTGGCTAATGGAATCAATCTCAGAGGAATCATCCAGTTGGGAGACTACCTGAGAACCCGAGGCGACAAGGTAGATTTCGTGAAACTGGAGAAGTGGCTTGCCAAGCTCCGCATCCAGCGCATCGCCCAGCTGGAAGGAAGCGTGCTCATCACCTTCTTCGATTTTGAACAGGACGAAATCCCATTCGTTCATCACATAGAAAGAGGCGCCTACAAGCTGACGCTCCGTTCGCTCTACTATAATATCATGGATCAGCAGGCCATTCAGTTTGAGCAGACCAGCAGCGGCTTTGTACGCACCACGGGGGGAACCATGCGCAAGAATCTGCGCCGCAGCATGCGCTATCTGCAATACGCTCCGATAGAAACCATGAGCAATTTCATGAACAATTTCTTCCGTTCATTATCTGAGATTGAAGAATAAATTTCAGTAAGGATTGAAGGGGTTAACCTGGGATTCATCAGGACGAAGAGTAAAATATCTATAAAATTAATCTCTTAGTAGTACGATTTTCATCTGATTTTCGTATCTTTGCATCTATGAAAAAGTTATTTATCTCTATTATAGCATCCATTATTGCCTTGGGAGCCCATGCCCAGGTGCAATGCGAAGACACTTGTCGGCACGTTCACGGCATCGACTTGAGTCATTATCAGGGCAACGTGTTCTGGGAAACCGTGGGCGACAACTCTAAGATGGCTTACGTTTATCTGAAAGCTACCGAGGGCGGAACCAACATCGACAGCAAATACAAGAAGAATATAGACCTGGCTCATCGCTACGGAATGAAAGTAGGTTCTTATCATTTCTACAGACCCCGCATCCCACAGCAGACGCAGTTGGAAAATTTCAAGGCCCAATGCCGTCCGGGAGATCAGGACCTCTTGCCTATGATTGATGTGGAGACGAAAAGCGGCATGGATACAGAAGAATTCTGCGATTCGCTCTTTAAGTTTCTGCATCTCGTAGAGAAAGCATATAAGCAGAAACCCCTCATCTATACGGGAGCCAATTTCTATGACAACTATCTTCTAGGCAAGCTAGACAGCTACAAGCTGATGATTGCCCAGTATACGAAGCGCATCCCTGTATTGCGCGATGGTAGAGATTTCGAAATGTGGCAATATACGGGTAAGGGCAAACTCAACGGAATAAACGGCTATGTTGACAAAAGCCGTTTCATGGGGCGCCACAAACTCAGAGAAATCAGATTCAGACATCGATAGTACTTGGAACCCTGAACTTGGAACTTTATGATTAGCTTCAAGGTAAAGAGTGGATAAGGTCTGGAAGTAGAGAAGCATGAATTATATAAGTAAATTAATAAACACAAAATAGAATTATGGCAATTATAAAATGTCCGGAATGCGGACGCCAAATTAGCGATAAAGCACCTACCTGCCCTAGTTGCGGAGTAGAAATAGCAGGCAAAATTACCAAATGCCCAAATTGTGGCGAGATTTATTTCAGCAACCTGGAAATGTGTCCTAACTGCCATGAGCTGAATCCTTCGCTCACAAGAATGACGCCTCCGACAGGAATGAGCCAGCAGACTCCTGCCAGCCAGGCTTCTATGACTCAGCAGCAAGAAGCTGAAAACGCAGCCAGACAGAATGCAATCAGACAAGAAGAAATTCGCCGCCAGGAGGCTCTCAGGCAGCAGGGTCGTCCTCAGACACCTGTCAGAACAGCAACACCTCCTACTCCACCCGTTCCTCCGGTTCGCCCACAGCAATCTAATTCTCAGAACGGCGGTAACGGCGAGGGAACCCAGGAAAAGAAAAAAAGCAACCGTGGCGTCATCATCATCTCTCTGATTTTCGCCTTCCTCGTTTGTGGCATTTTCTACTATTTCTATGATAGTGCCAATAAGAATAAGGAACTGGAAGCTTACGAGTATGCGATGCAGAGTAGCGACCCGATGGTTCTGCAGAGTTACCTAGATACTTACAAAGATGCTGACGAGGCGCATCGTGATTCCATCATGGCTCATCTCGAACTTCTGAAACAGACCGATCAGGACTGGACCAACGCCGTAGTAAGCGGTTCGAAAGAGGCCCTGCAGGCTTATCTCGACAAATACCCAAACAGTCCACACAAGCAGGAGGTTTTGAACAAGATAGATTCCATCGACTGGAATGTGGCCAAGAATGCTGATAATGTAGAAGCTTATCAGGCTTATCTCGCCGCTCATGCTGACGGTTCGCATATCGAAGAGGCTGAGAATGCGATGAAGAAAGCCAAGAGCAGAGATTTGCAGCCAGAAGAGAAAGATATGGTAAGCAGTCTGTTCCGCCATTTCTTCCAAAGCATCAATACCCGCGATGCTGATGGTTTGCAGGCTTCATGCGAGGACATTCTCTCTTCGCTTCTGGGTAAGAATTCTGCTACCAAGGCAGATGTTGTTACCTTTATGAATAAGCTTTATAAGGAAGATGTGACCAACCTGAACTGGTTCCTCACCAACGATTATAAGATCAAGAAGCGCGAGGTGGGTGACGAAGATTATGAATATCAGGTTCAGTTCTCAGCACGTGAGGAAGTTCAGCTTACCGACGGTACTAAGAAAACCAACCATTTCAAAATCAACGCAACCGTTTCGCCAGACGGCAAGGTTTCTGCGTTCAACATGTCGAAGATTAATGCCGCAGAATAGAATAAAAAACGCCCTGCAAGATTAAATAAAATAAAAAACGCCCTGCAAGATCAGGAACTTCATTTCTGAATGTTCCCTTCTTGCAGGGCGTTTCTTTTTACCTTCATGTTTCGGGAAGGTTCTCATGTCCAAGAACCCGTTCCCTTCTTTTAGAAATTACTTTGCATCCTTCATCTGACGGAGCAAATCTTTCTGCTTATCATTCAACCCGGTTGGCAACTTCACGTTGTAAGTAATCATCAGGTCGCCAAAGGTTCCGTCCCCCCGGTCATATCCTTTTCCGCGAACACGAACCTTCGTGCCATTCTGCGTTTCCGGCTTAATCTTCAGTTTGATTTTAGAACCATTACTCAATTTAATGATTCCTTCGCCGCCCAGCAGAGCCGTATAAAGGTCGATATTCACATTCATGTTCATTTCGCCGTTATTGGCACGACCATTCTGGCCGCAACCGCCGCCACAACCACCAGTACCGAAATCAGCACCAGCTCCGTAGCCAGCCCCATTAAAGCCGCTACCATAACCGGCAGAACCATTAAAACCGCCGAAATTGCCGGAACCGAATCCTCCAGCCGACTGCTGGCTTCTGCCACGCCCTCCGAAGAGATTTTCGAAGAAGCTGGAGAAACCTCCGCCTCCGCCAAACTGGCTGAAGTCGAAACCCTCGAATGGATTTCCACCTGCTCCACCATAGCTTCCGGAACCGCCTGCACCACCAGCTCCGCCGAAACCGCCGAATGCATCAGCATTCTTCCATTGTTCGCCATACTGGTCGTATTTAGCACGCTTATCTGGGTCAGAAATCACCTCATACGCCTCGTTCAGCGCCTGGAACTTAGCCTTCGCCTTCGGGTCGTTAGGGTGCAAATCTGGGTGAAACTGTTTTGCACGTTTACGATACGCAGCTCTCACATCCTTCTGCGGAATGTTCTTGTCTACGCCGAGAATCTTGTAATAATCAACAAATGCCATATTATAAAACCTCCTATTTTTTAGTTTTTAAAAAATATCCAACAAAAAGTATGCCTATTTAAGTTCTTTTTTGTACTTTTGCAGAGAAAATAAGAAACAGAGCTCAACTGATGGGCTTTCATTACTCAAAAGTAATACATTAATTTATATGAAACAATTATTTGCTGCGCTTCTTCTGGCGCTAACTTTCAATTCACAAGCGATGGCACAACAACGTACCGTAAAACTGAGAGTGATAGAGACAAGCGATGTGCACGGCTCTTTCTTCCCTTACGATTTCATCAACCGTAAGCCAAAAGCAGGAACCTTGGCGCGCGTTTCTTCCTACGTCAATAATTTGCGAAAAGACTACAAGGATAACCTCATCCTCTTGGAGAATGGCGATATTCTGCAGGGACAGCCTACCTGCTATTATTATAATTATGTAAACACAGAGGCTAGAAACGTGGCTGCCGATGTGGTCAACTACATGAAGTATGATGCGCAAGTGTTTGGCAATCATGATGTTGAAACGGGTCATCCAGTTTACGACAAATGGATAAAAGAACTCAATTGCCCAGTTCTTGGTTCCAACATCATCAGCACTTCTACAGGCCAGCCATACGTTAAGCCTTATCTCATCCTGAACCGCGAGGGCGTGAAGGTGGCAGTATTGGGGATGATTACTCCTGCCATTCCAAACTGGCTCACGGAGAATCTCTGGAGCGGACTGAAATTTGAAAATATGGTAACAAACGCCCGCAAATGGGTGAAATATCTTCAGGAGAATGAGAAACCGGATGTCATCATCGGCCTCTTCCACAGCGGAAAAGACGGAGGCATCCAGACTGCCGAATATGATGAAGACGCCTCTATCAAGGTGGCAAAAGAAGTGCCGGGCTTCGACCTCGTTCTCTTCGGCCACGACCATACGCGCGACAACGAAACCGTAACCAATACTGATGGAAAGCAGGTGGTTTGCCTGGATCCTGCCAACAACGCCATTAACGTGGCTGATGCTGAAATAACCCTCACCCTCAACAAGAAAAGGGTGAACGGAAAGAAGCAGCTGGTGGTAACTGACAAAAAGGTGACAGGCAAGATTGTGGATGTGACAGATTGTCCTATCGACGAGGATTTCATGAAGACTTTCGAACCTCAGATTGCGGAAGTAAAGAAATATGTGGGCAAGCAGATTGGCAACTTCAAGACTACCATCTACAGCCGCGACCAGTTCTTCGGCAGTTCTGCTTTCAACGATTTCATCCTCAACCTCCAGTTGCAGATAACAAAAGCCGACATTTCGTTTAACGCTCCCCTTCAGTTCAACGCGGTTCTGAAAGCCGGTCCAATCTACGTGAGCGACATGTTCAATCTCTATAAATATGAGAACCAGCTCTACGTAATGCGCATGACGGGCGAAGAAATCAGAAAGCATCTGGAAATGAGTTACGACCTTTGGGTGAACACCATGAAGAGCCCGGACGACCATCTCCTGCTGCTCGATGAGAAGACCGTTGGCGACCAGCAACGCCTCGGCTTCAAGAATCTCTCGTTCAACTTTGATAGTGCTGCGGGAATCGATTACGAAGTTGACGTAACCAAGCCAGATGGCGAGAAGGTGAAAATTCTGCGCATGAGCAACGGCGAACCTTTCGATGAGAAGAAATGGTACAAGGTAGCCGTTAACAGCTATCGTGGAAATGGTGGCGGTGAACTCCTTACCAAGGGTGCCGGAATCCCGAAAGACAGTCTTGAAAGCCGAATTATCTATCGCAGCAAGCGCGACCAGCGTTACTATCTGATGGAAGAAATTGAAAAGATGGGAACGGTTGATGCAAAACCAAACAACAACTGGAAGTTTGTGCCGGAAGCATGGACCAAGCCTGCTGCCCAGCGCGATTTCGAATTGCTGTTCGGTAAGAAGCAATAGCTCCTCGAAACGCTTCTGGAAAAGCATATTATAAAGATCAAAGTAAAAAAGCAAATAAGTTCAAAATAAAGAATGAAGTATTGGTTTATATTTTGCAAGACTGATCTCTTGCTCGAAAAGAAAGAAGACGGAACCTATACGATTCCTTGTTCAGAAGAGAGTCCAATCCCAACAAAGCCTTGGACTCACATTCTCAACATTACCCCGATGGAAGACGGAACAGAGGTGAAGACCTTCACCATTCCTGAGCCCGTTACCGGCAATCCGAAGTACGAAATGTGCGGTTTGCGCCCTAGTTTCTACAAACTCTCTCCTGCCCTTTACCAGAAAGCAGGAAAGTGTCAGGAGCTCAACTATTGGGACATGAATACCCAATTCTGCGGCGTTTGCGGAGCTCCGATGAAAATGGCAACCGACATCAGTAAGAAATGTACAGAATGCGGCAAACAGGTCTGGCCTTCGCTTGCCACAGCCATCATCGTTCTGATTAAGAAAGATGATCAGGTCTTGCTGGTACACGCTCGCAATTTCAAGGGAAATTTCGACAGTCTCGTGGCTGGTTTCGTTGAGACTGGCGAGAATTTGGAAGAGGCGGTTCATCGTGAAGTAATGGAAGAAACCGGTCTGACTATCAAGAACTTGAAATATTTCAGTTCCCAGCCTTGGCCTTATCCGAGCGGTCTGATGATTGGCTTCTCGGCAGAATATGTAGATGGAGAAATTCATCTTCAGAAAGAAGAACTCTCTCGTGGTAAATGGTTCACGAAAGAGAATCTCCCTATTCTCCCAGAGAAACTTTCCATCGCCCGAAAACTCATCGACGCCTGGCTGGCGGACAAACTCTAATAATGAGGACAAACTCTAAAAGTGAGGATAAACTCTAAAAAATGATGAAAGAGAAACTTTGGAATGCAAACTACATCAAGGTGATGACTACCAACTTTCTGTTGTATTTCGCCTTCTATCTGCTCACACCTTTGCTCCCTCTCTATCTGAGCGAAAATTTTGGAGCCACGAAAGATGTGATTGGAATTGTGCTGAGCGGCTATACGGTTGCCGCCCTCATCATTCGTCCGTTCAGCGGATATGTGGTTGACAGCTTTTCGCGCAAGAAGGTTCTGATGGTCTGTCTCTCGGCCTTCGCCATCTTCTTTGCCGGCTATATTGCAGCCAGCACGATCCTGATGTTTGCCATTTGCAGAACCCTGCACGGAGGTCCGTTCGGAGCCGTAACGGTTGCCAACAGCACCTGCGCCATCGACGTTCTTCCGGCAAGTAGGAGAAATGAAGGAATCGGACTCTACGGACTGAGCAACAATTTTGCCATGGCAATTGCTCCATCCATCGGAATCTATCTCCATAATGCGGTAGACAGTTACATGATTCTCTTCTGGATAGCTTTCATCGTGGCGATTGCCTCAGTTGTGATTGCAGGAACCATCCGCCTCCCCGAAAAGGAAATCGTTAAGAACAAGGAGAAGCTTTCTCTCGACCGCTTCTTCCTGACGCGTGCCTGGCTTCTTGCCATCAACATCGCCATGTTCGGTTTCTGCTGGGGCGTTCTGAGCAATTATCTCGCAATCTACAGCAAGGAGGAACTCGGAATTACGGGCGGAACGGGCACTTATTTTGCCCTTCTTTCCATGGGTCTGTTCCTGTCAAGATTGCAGGGAAGAAAAGCCTTGAGCCAGGGCAAACTTACCCAGAATGCGGCCGAAGGAATGCTGCTTTCGCTTGTTGGTTTCATCATCTTTGTTGCCGTCAAGCACCCGGTAGCCTATTATCTTTCGGCTTGTCTCATCGGCCTGGGCAACGGTCATCTTTACCCAGCCTTCCTCAACATGTTTATTAATGTGGCTCGTCACAACCAGCGTGGAACGGCAAACAGCAGCATTCTTACAGGTTGGGATTTGGGCTTCGGAATCGGCTGTCTGCTAGGCGGAGTTGTGGCAGAACATTTCGGTTACAACGGAACATTCTGGATGGTTGCTATAGAAAATGCAGCTTCCGTTCTCCTCTTCTTCGCCGCTTCAAAACAATTCTTTGAGAAGAGACGTAGAGAATAGAAAACAGTTAATAAAGAGAAATATAAGATTATGAATAAAAAAAGAGCACTTCATCCGAGACAGAAGAAAGTCTCAGGCGAAGTGCTCTTATTTTTATCTTACTTTTCTGTTTTTAGAAAGGAAGATCATCTGCGCTACCACCCTCTGCTGCAGGAGCTGCAGGCTGAACTGGAGGGAATGCTGCAGTTGCGCCATTAGCAGGAGCTGCTGGCTGAGCAGGAGCTACAGGAGCACCTACTGGAGGAAACGCACCTGGCTGCATTCCGCCCATAGCACCAGCTACGGCGTTAGGGTCAACACGCTGGATGTTCCAGGCACGGATGCTGTTGAACCAACGGCCCTGATACTCGTGAGCATCAATATCGAAAGAAACCAGGAGTTCCTCACCACTCTGAATGTTGAACTGAGCCAGACGGTCTGCTCCGAAAACATCAAAGCACAATTTCTTTGGATACTGCTCGTGGGTTTCAATTACGAACGACTGAGCTTTCCACTCTCCTCTTGCAGAGACGCCGCTTCTTTCAGGCAAAACGGCAATAACCTTTCCTTGTAATTCCATATGATAATATTTAAAGTTTTTCCTTTGTTTAAAGGGTGTTTTTTTCTTTCTGACTGCGAAATTACTAAAAATAGTTCAAAAACTAGAACTTTTCTCCAATTATTTTTGCTTATCAGCGATATTTTTTGTATTTTTGTGCTCAATTAGGTGATATTGCCTAATTAAATTAAGGTGAAACAGAAAACAAAATAAAATTTAAATAAAATACTCATGAGATTTACAGTATCAAGTTCTGCATTGAGCAGCAAGCTCAACATGCTCGCAAAAGTGATTGGAAGCAAGAATTCGTTGCCAATCCTCGATTGTTTCCTTTTCCAAGTTGCTAACGGTGAAATGAGCATCACGGCTAGCGATAGTGATAATGTCATCAAGAGTACACTCGCTCTTACCGACCACGATGGAGAAGGTGAGTTTTGTGTGCCTAACCGCGTTATCCTCGATGCGTTGAAGGAACTGCCTGAGCAGCCTCTTCACTTCGATGTGGATACTGCCGGAGAAGCCGTTGCCATCAAGATTGTTTACCAGAACGGTCTTTACAACTTCACAGGTCAGAGCGCAGAGGAATATCCTCGCACACAGAGCATGAACGATGCTTGCACCACCGTTTCTTTGCCTACAGAAATGCTGATCAACAACATTTCACGCTCGCTCTTCGCTACAGCCAACGATGAGTTGCGCCCTGTCATGAACGGTATTTATTTCGACCTGACAGCAGATGCTCTCGCTATAGTAGCAAGCGATGGTCACAAGCTGGTTCGCAGCAAGAACTTCACTATCAAGAGCGAATCTCCTTCAGCATTCAATTTGCCTAAGAAGCCAGCTTCTCTGCTGAAGAACATTCTGAGCAAGGACGGCGACGACGCTATCATCAAGTTTGATGACCGAAGTGCAGAAATCCAGTTTACTGACGGCGTTATGAGATGCAGACTGATTGATGGCCGCTACCCAAACTACAACTCTGTCATTCCAAACAACCCTAACGAGGTTACAGTAGACCGCAGAGGCTTGCAGAGTGCTTTGCGCCGCGTATTGCCATTTGCAAGCGAGAGCAGCCAGCTCATCCGTTTCCACATCGAGTCAGGCCGTTTCGAGGTTTCTTCTGAGGATATTGACTTCTCAACATCTGCAAAGGAACAGTTGTCTTGCGAATACAACGGCTCTCCTATCAGCATCGGCTTCAAGGGAAGCAGTCTGATGGAAATCCTGAGCAATCTCACCAGCGACAACATCATCATCCAGCTGGCAGACCCAAGCCGTGCCGGAATCATCGTACCAGCAGAACAGCCTGAGAACGAAGATATTCTGATGCTCATCATGCCTATGCTCCTTAACGACTAAAGGAGCACGGGCTTTCTCTGAAACAACAAAAAGAAAAGTATTTCTACAAAAATGAAACTCAATTTAACAAAGCCTCTGATCGTGTTCGACCTGGAGACAACGGGTCTTGACATGATCAAGGATCGTATTATACAGATTTCTTACATCAAGGTAATGCCTGATGGAACTGAAGACCGCAAGAACCTCTATGTAAATCCTTGCAAGGAGATTCCTGCCGAAGTAGTTGCCCTTACAGGCATCAGCAACGAAGATGTAAAAGATGCGCCAACCTTCAAGCAGCTGGCTTCTACATTAGAGAAGGAATTTACAGGTTGCGATTTCGCAGGCTACAATTCCAACCACTTCGATGTACCGATGCTCGCAGAAGAATTCCTGCGTGCTGGAATCGACTTCGATTTCAACAAGTGCCGTCTCATCGATGCGCAGACCATCTTCATGAAGATGGAACGCCGTAACCTGGCTGCTGCCTACAAGTTCTATTGCGGCAGAAAGATGGAGGAAGATTTCGAAGCTCATCGTGCAGATCAGGATACAGAGGCTACTTACCGCGTGCTCATGGGCGAGCTCGACAAGTATGCTCCAGGCGTGCAGGACGAACCTGAGCGCGTGCTCAACAACAATATGGATGAACTTGCCGATTTCTCTAAGCAAAAGGATAATGTAGATTTCGCCGGACGCATCGTTTGGGAAGAGGTAAAAGACGCCCAGGGCAACGTTGTAAACGATGAGAACGGAAATCCTTTGAAGCACGAAGTATTCAACTTCGGTAAATACAAAGGATGGGATGTGGCTGAGATTCTGACCAAAGACCCGGGTTATTTTACATGGGTCTTGGGAAGCGATTTCACCAATAATACCAAGCAGGTGCTTACCCGCATCCGCCTTCGTGAATTCAACAAGAGAATGGGAAAATAATTGTTACCGGACTTTCGCAAGCAGTTGAAAAACAAACCTTGCGAAACTCGGATTTATTTCTTAACAGTTAGAAAAATTCATGTTAAAAGGAAAGAAAATCGTATTGGGCATTACGGGCTCTATTGCAGCCTACAAGTCTTGCCTCATCATACGAGGTCTCATCAAGCGCGGAGCCGAAGTGCAGGTGGTCATTACGCCTGCAGGAAAGGAGTTCATCACTCCCATCACCCTTTCGGCTCTTACGCATAAGCCTGTGGTAAGCGAATTCTTCTCGCAGCGCGATGGAACCTGGAATTCGCACGTAGACTTAGGTCTGTGGGCCGACGCCATGCTCATCGCTCCTTGCACAGCCTCTACCATGGGAAAGATGGCTCACGGAATTGCTGACAACATGCTCATCACAACCTATCTGTCGATGAAAGCGCCTGTTTTCATCGCTCCAGCCATGGACCTCGACATGTATAAGCATCCTTCTACCCAAGCCAACATGAAAACACTTCTGGGCTATGGAAATCACATCATAGAACCCGAAGTGGGATTCCTGGCAAGCGGACTGGAAGGAAAGGGACGCATGGAAGAACCTGATATTATCGTAGAATGCCTTGACAGATTCTTCGATGAACAGGCTCAGCAGAATGCGAAGACCGATGAAGCTGCATCAGAAAACTGCAAGGAAAAAGAAAGCGATAAGCTCGATTTGAAAGGCAAGAAGATCATGATTACAGCCGGACCAACTTACGAAAAGATTGACCCGGTACGTTTCATCGGCAATTATTCTTCCGGCAAAATGGGCTTTGCCCTTGCTGAAGAGTGCTGCCGTCGTGGTGCTGAGGTTACGCTGGTTGCAGGTCCGGTTTCGCTCAGCTGTTCCGAAGCCATTCATCGCATCGATGTAGAAAGTTGCGAGGAAATGTATCAGGCTGCCACTAAAGCTTTTGCCTCAACCGATGTAGCCATTCTCTGTGCTGCTGTTGCTGATTTCAAGCCAAGCGAGATTGCTGACAGGAAAATCAAGCGCGAGAAAGATGATCTGGAACTCCGCCTCGTCCCTACTCACGATATTGCTGCAGCCCTTGGCAAGATGAAACAAAAACATCAGAGAATTGTGGCTTTCGCCCTGGAAACCAACGATGAAGAGGCTAATGCACAGAAAAAACGCAAAAAGAAAAATGCCGATTTCATCGTGCTTAACTCTACTCGCAATCCGGGAACCACATTCCGTACGGATGACAACCAGATAACGATTATTTCTGAAGAGGGTAAGAAAGAATATGAGAAGAAACCAAAAACTGAAGTGGCTCGTGACATTATCAACGAGCTGGCTCATCTCTTGTAGCCCCATCACATCAGCCGCTCAGGAGTTACAGGCTAAGATTACCATCAACCATGCCCAGATTCAGGGCACGGAAAACCGGGTATTCGATAATCTGCAGCAAACTCTTGAGCAGTTTGTGAACGACAGGCAATGGACGAATCTTCAATTCAGGAAGAACGAGCGCATCGTGTGCAACTTCAATATCACGATAAGCAAGTATGATAAAGACCAGAATATCTTTACCTGCAAGGCGCTCATCCAGGCCAACCGTCCCGTCTACAATTCAGCCTATACGTCCACCTTATATAATAATGTGGATGAAAACTTCACGTTCAAGTTTGCCGAGTTCGACCAGCTGGAGTTTACCGAAGAGCGGATTGACAACCAGCTAACGGCTCTGCTCGCCTACTATGCTTACCTCATCATCGGTTTAGATCTTGACAGTTTTGCGCCTAAAGGTGGTGAAGACATTCTGCAACGTTGCATGAACCTCACCAACAACGCCCAGAATCTGGATTTTCCGGGCTGGAAAGCGTTTAGTGACAACAGAAACCGGTTCGCCATTATTTCCGATTATCTCGACGGAGCCATGGAACCTTTCAGAATGCTGCAATACAACTATTACAGAAAAGGGCTCGATGAAATGGCGAATAATGTGGAACGAGGCAGAACTGAAATCACCAACACCCTGCTCCAGGATCTGAAGAAGGCACGTACAGACAGACCGCTCAGTCTGCTGCCACAAATCTGGACCGACTATAAGAAGGACGAGCTTGCTAACATCTATCAGAAACATGGCACTCAGAAAGAGAAAGAAAGCATTTATGAGCTGCTCTTCTCCATTAATCCTTCTCAAAACTCATATTGGGACAAAATCAAGGAATAAGGCTACATGCAGAATGATTCGAGGCAACTTCCCGGACGATAAAGCAAAGATTCTTCATAGGTAGGTTAAGTTCCTTTAAAACAATAAGATAAGAAATTATGCTCAAGCAATTATACATCAAGAATTTCACGTTGATTGACGAGTTGGACATTCCTCTTTATCCAGGATTCTCAGTCATCACGGGCGAGACGGGTGCCGGAAAGAGCATCATTCTCGGAGCCATCGGACTGCTCCTGGGCAACCGTGCAGACAGCAAGGCCATCAAGGCAGGAAGAGACCGATGCGTGATTGAAGCCCACTTCGACCTGTCAAAATACGGAATGCAGGATTTCTTCGATGCTAACGATATTGATTATGATGCAGAAGACACCATCATCCGCCGCGAACTGACTGCTGCCGGAAAGAGCCGTGCCTTCATCAACGACACGCCCGTCCCCCTGAGCAAGATGAGAGAACTGGGCGAACAGCTCGTCGATATTCATTCGCAGCACCAGAACCTCCTGCTGCAGAAGGAAGACTTCCAGCTCAGCGTGGTCGACATTATTGCCCACGATGAAAAGCAGAAGAAGGCTTATCTTGCCGAATACAAGAACTATAAAAAGGCTAAGCAACAGCTGGAAGACCTGAAAGCGGAAATCGCAAAGAACAGGGAGAACGAGGAATTCATGCGATTCCAGTTTAAGGAACTGGATGACGCTAACCTGCAGGAAGGCGAACTTGAGCAACTGGAACAGGAAGCAGAAACCCTGAGCCATTCTGAAGACATCAAGACTGCTCTCTATGAAGCAGATAATGCACTCTCGGGCGAAGACGGCAGTATTCTCGACAAACTGAAGAATGCAGCCCAGCAGATTGACAACATCAAGGAGGTTTATCCGGATGTGAAAGAGGTGGCTGAGCGAATGCAGAGCAGCTATATAGAACTCAAGGATATTGCCCAGGAAATAAGCGGAAGCGTTGACAATATAGAGTTCGACCCGAACCGGCTTGAAACCATCAATTCCCGGCTTGACCACCTCTACTCGCTCCAGCAGAAATTCCATGTGGAAAATGTAGAGGAACTCATCGCCACTCGCGAGCGAATCAACGAACAGCTACAGCACATTGATAATGGAGATGAAGACATAGAAGAGCTGGAAAAGCAAGTTGCCCTTCTGCTTGCCAAGGCTGAAAAGCTGGCTGGTGAACTGACTGCCATCCGAACAAAATCGGCTAGAAAGATAGAAGAAGAAATGAAGAAACGTCTCATTCCTCTGGGAATTCCAAACGTCCGCTTCGAAATTTCATTCTCCGCCAAGTCGCTCAGTTCTGATGGTGTTGACAAGGTAAATTTCCTGTTCAGCGCCAACAAGAGCACGCTTCTCCAGCCGGTGAGTCAGGTTGCTTCTGGTGGAGAAATCGCCCGCGTCATGCTTTCTCTGAAGGCCATGATCAGCGGCGCCGTAAAACTGCCAACCATCATCTTTGATGAAATCGACACGGGAGTAAGCGGTAAGATTGCTGAAAAGATGGCGGAAATCATGACAGAGATGGGCAACCTGAACCGTCAGGTTATTTCCATCACCCACCTGCCTCAGATTGCTTCCATGGGAACCCATCATTACAAGGTTCTGAAAGAAGAAACCGAAGAGGGAACTCTTTCTCACATGAAGGAACTCAACGAGCAGCAGCGCATAGAAGAAATCGCCCAGATGCTCAGCGGAAGCGACATTACGCCTGCTGCCCTGGCAAATGCTAAGGAGTTGCTCAATAAACACAAGCAACACAAATAAGATTATGAAAAAAATAAATATGATCATGATGGGACTGATGCTCGGAGCATCGTCCCTCTATGCCCAGCCGGGTTCGGTCCAGAAACTGGCTAAGAGCGTTTTCACCTTGACTACTTTCAATCAGAAAGGCGACATTATCGCCTCTACCCAAGGTGTTTTTATCGACAACAAGGGAACGGCTATCAGCACCTTCAAGCCATTTGTCGGAGCTGTAAAGGCTAGCGTTGTTGACGCTTCCGGAAAATCGATTCCTGTTGAGGCCATCATGGGAGCCGACGAACTCTACGATGTGGCTAAATTCCGCATCAACGCCTCTACAGTTGCTGCCCCTATTGCAACCAAGGAATCGGCTGCTGGCGACAAGGTCTGGCTGGTTCCATATTCTATCAAGAAGCCGGCTTACCAGCAGGAGGACATCAGCAGCGTAGAGAAGTTCAAGACTACGTACAACTATTACATCTTCTCGAATAGTGCTCCCGAAAATGCAGTAGGTTGTCCGTTTGCCAACAAGAACGGTCAGGTCATCGGTCTGATGCACAGCAATGGTCAGGTTACGGCCATCGACGCCAACTACGCCAAGCAGCTGAAGGTAACCGGTCTTTCGAGTCTTGATGCAGCACTTCGCGAAACCACCATCCGTACAGCTCTTCCTGATACAGAGAACGAAGCGATGACGATGATGACGCTGAAGAAAGGCCAGACTACAGCTGATGAGTATGCGAAATATAGCGATGAGTTTATCAGCAAATTTCCTACTTCAGCCTTCGGTTACAAGGAGAAAGCCGCTTATCTGACGGATAAGGCCGAATATGATGCAGCTGCCAAACTGATGGAAGAAGGCATTAAGAAATCGGCTGCCAAGGATGAGGCTCATTCCAACTATGCCGACCTGATTTATCAGAAGATTATTTACAAGGGCGATTCTGTTTATAAGGATTGGACGCTTGATAAGGCCATAGCTGAGGCTCAAAAGGCATACGAAATCAAGGCTCAGCCTATTTACCGCCATCAGGAAGCGCAGATTAATTTTGTAAAGGGTGAGTATCAGAAAGCTTACGATACTTTCATGGATTTGACCAATACTTCACTTCTCAGCGGCGAACTCTATTTTGAGGCTGCCCAGGCTAAGAAGAATCTCAAGGCTCCAGCCAAGGAGATTGAGGTTTTGCTCGATAGTGCGGTAAGCGTTGGAAACAAGATCGGAATGGTTGCGAATTATTATCTGGCACGTGGAGAATTTCTGAAGGAGCAGGGTGAATTCCGCCGCGCTATTCAGGATTATAATATGTACGATTCCATTGCCCGTCCTGTTTCGCCAGCCTTCTTCTACACCCGTTACCAATGCGAAACCAAGTTACGCATGTGGCAGCCAGCCCTGCTTGATATTGCCCGCACCTGTTACCTGGCTCCTAAAGAGCCTACTTATTTTGCAGAATGGGCAAGTCTCGACTTGCGTGTAAAGCGTTATGATGAAGGAATCAGCGCAGCCACCCATTGCATAGAGTTGGCTCCTGAATATGCTGACGGCTACCTTCTCTTAGGACTGCTCCAGAAGGAGAAAGGAAATAAGGAAGAGGCCATCAAGAACCTGAAGAAAGCCCAGGAACTCGGCGATTCCCGCGCTGGAGAATATCTCAAGAAAGTGAAGTAATTATTTTAGTAATAAGTAAGAAAGTCCGTAGGCATTTTAACAGAACGCCTACGGACTTTCTTTTACATTTTAGTCATGTGGTAACCCAGCATTTTTAGCTCTACGGCTATTCCCATGAGGAACATCTGGTGAAGGGCGGCAACGAAACCACGGAAGGCTTCCTCGCTTCCAGGCTGCAGATTCAGATGAATCAGCTTGCTGTAAGAGCGCGAAGCACATTCTGCCACTACATTCGTAACAGCCTTATGCGCTTCCTCATTCAGCAGCAGAACCTTTTCGCAGATGTAATCATCCATGTGGTCGAAATCTATTCTGTCACGAAGATATTCATAATGATTCTCTACCTTGCTGTAGAGTTCCCAATCCTCATCCCAATACTTGGCAAGCGCCATTCCTACATACATGATCCAACCCAATGAAACCGTAGGATATTTGGCAAACTCGCGAATCGCATCAGGCAGATAACTCTCGCCTACTTTCTGCCACAGCTCTTCCAAATCCGGAGCTTCCGGCAAATGAGCGTCTACCTTATCAATACCCAGCAGATATTGATAAAGATCTTCCTTGAAGACAGCTTCAAAATTCTTTTTCTCTTCCATTTATCTTTTCTTTTTCTAATATTTTTTTACTGAACTCTGCAAACCCTGATTCCTATTTGCACCGGATGTTTATGCATGTAAGTATAAAGTGTCATCGGTTCATCAATCACCTTCTTGTGAATGCTGCTGGCGTTGAGCAGATGCAATCCGTCTTTGTGCCAGGAGGCAATACCGATGTGGGTTGTGTCGAGACCCTTTTTGTTGGTAATGATGGCGATAATGTCACCATCATGAATAGCGTTGCGGAAAACTGCCGTGTTGGCAATCTTGCCCTTCGGAACATAACGGTAACGCTTGCCGTTCACACTCTGTTCCAGTTTTCTGATTCCCGATTTCCATTCCGGATGAGCCTTAAGCATCTTATAGCTCGAAACATGCGTACTCATCCAGTTGATGTTCACGGTCTGAACGGCCGAGAAAGGAGGATTGGGCGCAATATTCTTCACGATTCCCTCGCGCTCGTTTGCATCCATCCAAATCGTGAAATAATGCTGGCGCTTCACATAGGAAACCTCTCCGCTCACATAACGCACATTCCGGAGATATTCACAGAAAGCCGAGAAAGAAGTCTCATTCTTCTTGGCGCATAGGGTGAGCGCCGTTACCATCTCTACGTATGTGGTGCAGTCCAGCTCACGGGTGTTCACGATGAGCACCTCTTCCTTCGTTCGGTCCAGCGTGCCGCCCACATAAGGAACGCCCGCCATCTGCTTGCCGAACCAAAGCATCCAACTGGCTGGTTTCTTCTTCATCGCCCTTGCCTGCTGCAGCAGTCCTACAATCCGCAGACTGTCCTGCCGCTGATAAACCACATTCACCCTGGCTTCTCCCGGAACAGCCAGCACACAAGCCAGCACGATAGCTGCCATTTTCGTAAATATTTTCATCTCTTCTCTTTTTATATGTTAATGATGACGTTTCCTGCCGAAGTTCACACCCACATAAATATTGAGTGAGCCAAACGAATTGTTGGTAGAAAACTGTTTTTTCTTATAGTTGTAGGAATGGATGATGGTGCTGGCGCCCGCGTACCAATGCGTGTTGTTCCACACAATACCGAAGCGGCCTATTCCATCCAGGTTCACATTCTTGAAACTGAAGTTGGTAATGTCCAGATGTTCCCTTTCATTATCCGATTTCGAGCGGTTGTAAGCCACACCTACCGAGAGCGAAGCGTTGAAGAGCCAGTTCTTGGCGAAAACCCAGTTGTAAGCATAGCCGCAGGTTACGTTCACATCGCTGTATTTCACCTTGCTGAACATCAGCGAACTGTCTATCTTGGCTTCCGGAGTTCCCCCGTTTGTCAGATTTTTATTCAGCTTTTCATCTACAAGATTGGTCAGTTTATCCCAGTTCACCTCCAGTTCATGTTCCGTGTAACCGATTCCCAGAAGCATGGAACCGGCACTTCTCCGCTGCACCGTACTCTGCGAATAGGCGGCAGGATAAGAGAAGCGGCGATGGTTGAAGATGTAATAAAGATTGAATCCCTTGATGCTCGATTTGAAACCGTCGAAAGGAGCCTTGCGGATAGGGGCACAATTGATGTGCTCACCCAGATTCATCCGCTGAACATGATAGTCATTTCCCGTCTGGCGCCAGAACAGATCTATTCCCAGCAGACTGCTGTAGAGGCTCAGGTCAAACTCCTTTTTATTAGTGTGGTTATTCCTGAAATTAATGTGCTTCAGGTCGAACGTATAACCCAGAAACACCCATCGCCAGCCCAGATAAGGCCCCAGGCGGTAAGAAGGATCAGGCGAGAAGGAAATGCTCTGTCCTTCGCTGTTTCTGAGCGTATATTCCTCGTAGGTATTGGTGTTCTGCAGCATCACCGTATAATTGTAATGCTGGTCTTCTATATAAGCCGAATCCGTACTGTTGAATTCTCTGAAGAACCGGGTGAACACATCTCCCACCTGATGGAAGAAGGTTTTGCGATGGCGCTCTTTCACGAGGCTGTCCTGGGAATTGGACATGAACATCGTCTTGTTGAAGAGCGTTCCCAGCATGGTAGAATCCACGGACTCCCCTGCCCTTGCCGAAGTGCAGACAAGGGAACAGATAAATCCTACTATACAGAAACATCTCTTCATAACTTACGCTCTAATCCTGATGATGATTTTGTAAAAAATCAGTTCTTCCACAATACTCGGTCCAGCACCCAGTTGACAGCCGTAGCCGAAACGCTGGTGCAGTCGCATTTTCCTATTCCCTGCAGATGCTGAATCACACTCTTGATGAGCGGCAGCTGCACATAAGGCGGATTCGGAACCGTAATCAAGTTTTTTCCTTCGCTCGTAATCACTTCTATCGGCTGGTAAGTGAACACCGAGAATGAGAGCGAACCTTTCTCGCCAATCACCTCGATGCAGTCTTCCTTCGCACTCTCATGTCCCACGAAGCACCAGCTTCCGCTGCCCGGAATTCCACTCTCAAAGAAGAAGCACGCCGAGAGCGTATCTTCAGCCTGATAAAGATGCGCTCTGTTGGCAGGATAGCCGTGCGCACGGGTAATCACACCAAACAGATTCTGGAGCAAATCTATCTGATGAGGAGCCAGGTCGTAGAAATAGCCGCCGCCCGCAATATCCGGCTGCAGTCGCCAAGGCATTTCCTTGCCGCTCTGAAAGTCGAGATCGCGCGGAGGAACCGAGAAGCGCACCTGAACATTCACCACGTTACCGATGGTTCCGCTCTCGATAATCTCCTTCACCTTCTGGAAGTAAGGAAGATAACGGCGATAGTAAGCTACGAAGCAGGGAACACCCGTCTGCTCGCTGATGCGGTTGATGCGGATGCAGTCGTTGTAGCTCGCTGCCAGCGGTTTCTCTATATAGCAGGGTTTGCCCGCACGCATCGCCATGATGGCAAAGATGGCGTGAGAAGAAGGTGGCGTGGCGATGTAAACAGCATTCACATCGGGGTCTTCTATCAATTCCGATGCATCCGTGTACCATTTGCGCACATGATGGCGCTCAGCATAGCTGCGTGCCTTGTTCTCGCTTCGGCTCATCACAGCCACCACCTGCGAACCCTCCACTTCGTTGAAAGCCGGTCCGCTTTTCTTTTCGGTTACTTCTCCGCAGCCGATAAATCCCCAATTAATCTGTTTCATTCTCTGTTGGTTTATTCTCTCCCGAAAGATTATTCTCCGGCGAGCGATTTGTTGATTTCGTCAATATAGTCGAGCACCTCGTCGCGTCCCATCTTCTTTTCACTACTGGTAATGAAATAAGGTGGAAGTGCTTCCCAGCGGTCTTCCAGCGCATGCATCCATTTCTCCGCATTCATGCGAGCCTTGACCGGACCCAACTTGTCGGCCTTGGTAAAGACGATGCAGAAAGGAACGCCGCTCTCGCCCAGCCAGTCTACAAACTCGCGGTCTATCTTCTGCTGGTCGTGGCGCACGTCGATGAGCACAAAGACATTAGCCAACTGCTGGCGCTGCAGAATATAACTGCTTATCATTTGTTCCAGCTGCTTCTGTACGGTCTTCGAACGCTTGGCGAAACCATAGCCAGGAAGGTCAACCAGATACCATTCGTTGTTGATAATGAAGTGGTTGATAAGCAGCGTCTTACCCGGTGTGGCTGAAGTCTTAGCCAAACCCTTGTGGTTGCAGAGCATATTGATGAGGCTCGATTTTCCCACATTACTTCTGCCAATGAAAGCATATTCAGCCTTCGTATCTTTCGGACACATGCTCACTCGTGGAGCCGATATTGTAAATTCTGATTTCTTAATTTCCATTCTTTCTATTTTTCTTTTATAAATATTTATTATTAACGGCCGCACATCAACTAATCATAAAGTTCAATGTTCAACGCTCAAAGTTCAAAGTCTAGAGCATTTCAGCCAGTTCCAGCCATCTCATTTCCTTCTCATCAAGTTCATCCTTGATTTCAGGCAGGCGCTTGCTTTTCTCCGTCAGTTCCTCAACCGATAGATTTCCGCTGCAGAGTTCCTCTTCCAGCTTCTTCTGTTCCTCGGTCAGCGCATCTATTTCCTGGGTCAGCTGCTCATATTCGCGCTTCTCCTTGTAGCTCATCTTGCGCTTGTTCTCAAAATTGGCGTCGCGCTTGGCCGTGCCAGCTCCGTCGTTTTCTGCCGTTGCATTTCCGCTCTTTGCCGGTTTCGCCTGTTCCGCCTCGTCCTTCGCCTGCATCCGGCTCCATTCCCTGTACTGCGTATAGTTGCCTGGGAAATCCTGTATTTCGCCTTCGCCCTTGAAAACCAGCAGATGGTCTACTACCTTGTCCATGAAATAGCGGTCGTGGCTCACCACGATGACGCAACCCGCAAAATCCTGAAGATATTCTTCCAGTACCTGCAGCGTCTGGATGTCAAGGTCGTTGGTCGGCTCGTCCAGCACCAGGAAGTTCGGATTCCTCATCAGCACCGTACAGAGGTAAAGCTTGCGCTTCTCGCCGCCGCTCAGCTTGTAAACGTAGTTGTGCTGCTCCTCGGGCGTAAAGAGGAAGAACTGCAGAAACTGCGAAGCCGTCATGTGCTTGCCGCCGCCCAGATCTATATAATCAGCAATCTCCGTAATCACGTCAATCACCTTCTGGTCTTCACGGAATTTCAGTCCCTCCTGCGAGAAATAGCCGAAGCGAACCGTCTCGCCGATGTCAAACTTGCCGCTGTCGGGCTGAACCTCGCCCAGCAGCATCTTGATGAAGGTCGATTTTCCCGTTCCGTTATTACCCACAATACCCATCTTCTCGAAGCGGGCAAAGTTGTAGTAGAAGTTGTCGAGAATCACCTTCTTCTGTCCCCTGTCATCGAAAGCCTTGCTCACATACTGGCATTCAAAAATCTTCGAACCTATATAAACGGTAGAAGCCTTCAGCCTTACCTGCCTGTCTTCGATGCGCTGCTTCGCCACCTTCTCCAGCTCGTAGAAAGCATCCTCGCGGTATTTTGCCTTGTGTCCGCGAGCCTGAGGCTGACGGCGCATCCAGTCGAGTTCCCTGCGGTAGAGATTCTTCGAGTGCTGAATTTCGGCTCTCAGATTGTCCATTCTCTCCTGCCTCTTCTCCAGATAATAGGCATAATTGCCGCGGTAGGTGTAGATGGTGCGGTCGTCGAGTTCCAGAATCGTATTGCACACCTTGTCCAGGAAGAATCGGTCGTGCGTAACCATGAAGATGGTCTTGTTGCCGCGGTTCAGATAACCCTCCAGCCACTCTATCATCTCCAGGTCCAGATGGTTGGTCGGCTCGTCCAGCATCAGGAAGTCGGGTTCCGTAATCAGCACATTCGCCAGCGCCACTCGCTTCTGCTGTCCGCCGCTGAGCTGTCCCATCGGCTGTTCCAGGTTGGTAATGTGCAGCTGGGTGAGAATCTGTTTCGCCTTCAGCACCTTCTCCGGATCATCCTCATGATTGAAGCACGCCTGCAGCACACTTTCCTCCGGATCAAACTGCGGCGACTGCTCCAGATAGCCCACCTTCAAGTCGCGTCGGTAGATGATGTCTCCGCTCTCGTGGCCCTCTTTATCCATCAGCACCGACATGAGCGTAGACTTTCCCGTGCCGTTTCTCGCCACGAGTCCCACTTTCTGGCCTTCAGCGATAGAGAAGGAAATATTATCAAAAAGAACCTGTGCACCAAAGCGTTTGGTGAGGTTTTGAACGTCTAAATAGGGTATTTGACTAGCCATTTTTATTTTTTTTGTGCAAAGATAGGCAAAATATTTGGCAGAAACAAATTTTTTAATTATCTTTGCACACGAATTTATCAATCAATACCGTGTTTCCATTCAGAAACGCGACATTTCAGAAAAAAATCATTAATATACAATATATAATATATGTATAGCAAAGAAGAATTACAAGCAAAGAGTGTCGTTCAGTTGAAGGACATTGCCAAGGAACTGGGAGTCAAGGTAAAGAAGAGCGATAACAAGGAAACTATCGTCTATGCCATTCTCGACGCCCAGGCAGAACAGCCAGCTCCTGAAGCAGCCCCTAAGCGCAAGCGCACCCGCATTGCAACCAAGAAAGAAGACCGTGTCTATTCCGTACACGGTAATGAAGGAGAGAATTTCGACGTGCAGAAGAACCAGGTATTGGGTCCTAACGGCGGCGAGACTGCTCCTCAGGCTATGAGCGAAACTGCCCCAGCCCCAGCGGTTGAGGAAGAAATCCAGTTCAGCCCGGCAGAGCAGAGTTTACAATCAGCTGCCCAGAAGCAGACTCTAAACCAATCAGGCGAAGACATCGAGGCTCAGGTACTTGCCAACTTCCCGAAACACCGCGGCAGAAGAAGCAAGGCAGAACTCGAAGCCATTGCAGAAGCCAGAGCAGCTGCCATCAGAAAGCATCAGGCGGTAAAAGCCGAGCTAGAAGCGCAGATGGCGAAAGATGCACAGGAGACGGCTAACCAGCAGGCTGCTACTGAGGCAGAACAGCAGGAAGAGGCAACAGCCGATAACCAGCAGACTGCTCCTGAGCAAGTTGCCGTTCCGGAAGAGCAGTTCTCTGCCGGAAACGCTGAGAGCGCTAACATCAGCGGTGATTTGCAGGCGATGCTCCAGGCTAAGATGAATGCACAGAACGCAGCAGCTCCGGCTCCGGCAGCAGCTCCGGCTCCAGCTGAGGAGGCAAAGGAAAAAGCTACTGAAAAAACTGCAACCGATAAGAAACAGGAGCCAGCTCCTATCCACTATACTGAAGGTATGAAGGTAGAACTCGATGCAGACGGAACCTGGAAGGGTGATCCGGGCGATGGAACCGATTTCATCCTGGTAGTCGACATTCCTATCGAAGACCAGGCTGCCATTCCTACTGTCGATATCTTCGACCGTCCTACCACTCCGCAGACTTCTCACCAGCACACACCTGCTGCTGCCCCTGCAGCCAAGAACAAGCAGGAAGCACCAGCCTATGATTTCAGCAATCTCGTGAAATCCAACGGTGTGCTCGAAGTGATTTCAGAGGGCTACGGATTCCTGCGCAGCAGCGATTATAATTACCTTTCTTCACCGGACGATGTTTATGTAGCATCCAGCTTCGTCAAGAAGTTCGGTCTGAAGACTGGCGATGTCATCGAGTGCAAGGTGCGTCCGCCTCACGAGGGCGAGAAATACTTCCCGCTCACCAGCATCATCAAGATCAATGGCCGTGACCCGTCAGAGGTTCGTGACCGTGTTCCTTTCGAGCACCTCACCCCACTCTTCCCTGATGAGAAGTTCAATCTCTGTGGCGACCGCCGCACCACCAATCTCAGCACCCGCATCGTAGACCTCTTCTCGCCAATCGGTAAGGGTCAGCGTGCGCTCATCGTGGCTCAGCCTAAGACCGGTAAGACCATCCTCATGAAGGATATTGCCAACGCCATCGCAGCCAACCATCCTGAGGCTTACCTCATGATGCTGCTCATCGACGAGCGTCCTGAGGAGGTTACCGACATGGCCCGCACCGTGAATGCAGAGGTTATCGCCTCTACCTTCGACGAGCCAGCAGAGCGCCATGTCAAGATTGCCGGAATCGTGCTCGAGAAGGCTAAGAGAATGGTAGAATGCGGACACGATGTTGTCATCTTCCTCGATTCTATCACCCGTCTCGCCCGTGCCTACAACACCACAGCTCCTGCATCTGGTAAGGTGCTCACCGGTGGTGTGGATGCAAACGCTCTCCAGAAGCCTAAGCGTTTCTTCGGTGCTGCGCGTAACATCGAAGGCGGCGGTTCGCTCACCATCATCGCTACTGCCCTCATCGATACAGGTAGTAAGATGGATGAAGTCATCTTCGAGGAGTTCAAGGGAACCGGTAACATGGAGTTGCAGCTCGACCGCTCACTCAGCAACAAGCGCATCTTCCCTGCTGTCAACCTCATTTCTTCGTCTACCCGTCGCGACGATCTGCTGCAGGACAAGACAACGCTCGACCGCATGTGGATTCTGCGCAAGTATCTGTCCGACATGAATTCTATCGAGGCGATGAGTACCATCCACAAGAATATGCAGCATACTCGCAACAACGACGAGTTCCTGCTCTCTATGAATTCATAACCCCTCATCCGGGTTTACCCATATCTGAATATCCGGCAAAAGGCTCCGTTCATTGGCAGTCTTTACTAGATATAAAAGAAGAGAGATTTGAAAGAGAAGGGCAAGTTCCATTTTCGGGATTTGCCCTTCGTGTTTTTTTACTGTTTAAAATCATTAAAAAAATATCGCATTTCATTTTTTATTCGTATCTTTGCTTATCTTAAACACAGAGGGGGCGCAAAGCCCCAATATAAATAATGTATAACTTAAAATCAAAAGAACCATGAGCAAATATTTTGCAGAATCAGAATTGATTATCAATGAAGACGGAAGCTGCTTCCACCTTCATCTTCGCCCGGAACAAGTGGCTGACAAAGTAATCCTCGTTGGCGACCCAGGTCGCGTAGCCCTCGTAGCCTCCCATTTCGATGAGAAGGAATGCGAAGTTTCAAGTCGGGAATTCCACGCCATCACCGGCACATATAAAGGCAAGCGAATCACTGTGCAGAGCACCGGAATAGGATGCGATAATATCGATATCGTAGTCAACGAGCTCGATGCGCTGAAGAACATCGATTTCAAAACCCGCACCGAGAAACCCGAGCACACCACGCTCACCCTCGTGCGCATCGGAACCTGCGGCGGCCTGCAGCTCAACTGCCCTGCCGGAACCTTCGTAGCCTCGCAGAAGAGCATCGGTTTCGACGGACTCATCAACTTCTATGCTCGTCGCAACGAAATCTGCGACCTCGAAACAGAGGCAGAATTCAAGCGCCAGGTAAAATGGAACGACCAGATTGGCAACCCATACTGTGTAGACAACAATCCGGAACTGCTCAACCAGATAGCCGGCGATGATATGGTTCGTGGAATCACCATAGCCTGTGGCGGTTTCTACGGTCCTCAGGGCCGCGAGCTCCGTGCCCCACTTGTCGACCCGGAACTTAATCAGAAGATTGAAGCATTCGAGTATAACGGTCTGCGCGTCAACAACTTCGAGATGGAGAGTTCAGCCCTCGCCGGTCTTTCCCTTCTCCTCGGTCATAAGGCATTAACCTGCTGCATGGTCATCGCCAACCGCCGTGCCCTCAGCGCCAACACCGGCTACAAGAGCACCATCGACAATCTCATCAAGGTTGTATTAGATAGAATTTAAACAATAAAAAAATGAATCAAGAAGAATGTATCTGCGCCCTGGCAACCCCAGCCGGCGGTGCTATCGGAATTATCCGACTCAGTGGCTCCGACGCCATTACCCTCACCGACAAAATCTTCCAGTCTGCCAACGGCAAATCCCTGGAAGAAGCCAAGCCCTACACTCTGCATTATGGCGAAATCAAGGATAAGGATGGCAACACCATCGATGATGTACTGGTGAGCGTGTTCCGTGCACCCCACAGTTATACAGGCGAGAACTCCACCGAGATTTCCTGTCATGGCAGCCGATACATTCTTCAGCAGGTTCTCCATCGATTTACGGAGGTAGGATGTCGCCAGGCAGAACCGGGCGAATACACCCGTCGTGCCTATCTCAACGGCAAGATGGACCTCTCTCAGGCAGAAGCCGTAGCTGATCTCATCGCCTCTACCAACAAGGCAACCCACAAGATGGCGCTCAGCCAACTGAAGGGCCATTTCAGCAACGAACTCTCCCTCCTTCGCGAAAAATTATTAAAGATGACTTCGCTCCTGGAGTTGGAGCTCGACTTCAGCGACCACGAAGAACTGGAGTTTGCCGACCGCAGCGAACTCCAGGCACTAGCCGAAGAAATCAATCACAAGATTACCACCCTCGCCCACTCCTTCGAAACCGGCAATGCCCTGAAGCAGGGAGTAGCCGTAGCCATCGTAGGCAAGACGAATGTGGGCAAGAGCACCCTGCTCAACCGTCTGCTCCACGAGGAGAAGGCAATCGTGAGCGACATTCACGGAACCACCCGAGATGTAATCGAAGACACCACCCTCATCGACGGAATCACCTTCCGCTTTATTGACACAGCCGGAATCCGCAAGACGGATGATGTGGTAGAAAACATCGGAATAGAGCGCACTTTCCAGAAGATGGAAGAGGCGAAGATAGTAATCTGGCTATTAGATGAGCAGCCGTCAGCCTCAGAAATCGAGGAGATGAAGCTGAAGAACCAAGGCAAGAAGCTGCTGGTGGTATTTAATAAGATGGATAAACTGGAGGATGATAAACTTGCGTTCGATAAGTTCACCCATTCCTTCGGTTCTGATTCCAGTGAATCAGAAGCCCCACTCTTCATCAGTGCCCGCACAGGCGAGAATGTTTCATCCCTGGAGCAGGCATTAGTAAAAGCCGCTGATATTCCTGAGATTACCGAGAACGACGTCATCATAACGAGTGCCCGCCACTACGAGGCCCTACTCCGTGCCCATGATTCCCTCTCCCGAGTATTGGAGTCGATGGAAATGGGCATGAGCGGCGACATCGTCGCCGAAGACCTGAAAATGGTGTTGGAAGAACTGGGTGAAATCACTGGCGGACAGATCAGTAGCCAGGAAACGCTAAACAATATCTTCAAGCACTTTTGCATCGGAAAATGAGTATAAATAGGGAACGCAGCGCGTTCCCTATCTGTTAGCCCCACTCCTTCTTCACATTAAAGCAGGGACAGGCTTTGTTGGCAAATTCATTATGACCATGAATCGTGGCTAATGGATATTCCTCCTTCAGCTGCTCAATTAGGGCATGAATTAAAGGGCAAAATCGGCTATTCATGGGCTAAAAAGGGGGTTATGTAATCAGGAAACTCTAATTTTTCCGTTTTTCATCGCTGAAAACAGGTATTGGGAGAATGCATAAAAAGCGAGCGCTATGATTTAAAAAGTAAATATATATTCTATTCGTAACCCAACATACAGACTTCACTTTACACACGAAATATACATACAAAATAGCTATATAACAATAGATTACACATTTCCATCTCAGCATTATTGTTATGTAGTTTCTAGCTTTCAGAACTATTGATACGTCAATAATTTGTCAATTACTAGCAAAGATAATAAAAAGCAGGCAAACCAAAGAATTTTATCACGTTATTTAACGGAAAAATGCAAAATATGGGGGATAGGAAGATGTTCCCCCCCCTCCTAAGGGTGAAAAATGCCCCTCCTCAGACATAAATCCGTCTCAGACTTGACGTATTTTTGACAAATTCGAGGGGTAAATAAGGGGTAGAATGAGGTAAAGAGAGGAGAAAAAGCAATATAAGAACTCATTTCCGGCACTAGAGAATGTAGATTATACTTATACATAAAAACATTAATAGCAACTTTAATATACTGGTATAAATGTGTAATAAACAACTAATTACGAGACGTTACCTTATTTACTGCAAGTCTTTAAAACAGAAATATTCTATCCGGTCATTAAGGTCAAGGTCATTAAGGTTTCGGAGAAAAAACATTTTCCTATAGTATATATAAATATATTTATATATACTATAGCTCAAAATGACCGATTCCCATTTTCTTAATGACCTTAATGACCTTGACCTTAATGACCGCTTTTTCACGTTTCTTCAGCTACCTTCAATGCGTATTTTCCTGTTTTGCTATGTTTCTGCAATAAACTTCTGATAGAAAACGATAGAAAGTATAATCTATCAGAAACTTACGTCATTTTCGGAATAGAAAGTTAGGGTAAAAGCTTGCATTCTGTCCGAAAATGTTGTATCTTTGCACCGGCAATCGAAAGAACAGCCTTTTGTGCCTTGCTCGGGTCTTCTATTAAGACCAACACGGGTCATAAATGATGGCAGGCGCCGGTCATCAATGAAGACCCCGAAAACGGCAGGAACGGGGCGTTCTGGGGAGTTGCAAAACAAAGGACTCTAAACATACTACAAACGACTATGATTAATTACAGCATCGTAATGCGTAGCGTGAACGCAAATCTTCTGGAAATCAACCAGGCGAAGTCACGCATCAACCAGGCTAAAAAGGAGGGTAAGACCCCTGACCCAAAGGACCTGGAACTCGTGAAGACTGAGAAGCAGAATGCTTTCGCTATCTCGCAGTACACCGATATCATGACCATCGAGAAGTTTGCCAAGCACATCACTTCACATGGCAGTGTTTATTCGAGAGCTGACATCAGCGCCATCCTCTACATCGCCGTAGACTGCATGCGTGAGATGTTGCTTGAGGGCAAGAAAATCCGTCTGGGCGATCTTGGTGATTTCTCTCTCCTTCTCACCTCCAAGGGTGCCGAGGATGCCGACAAGTTCACCGCACAGAACATCACCGGTGTAAAGGTTCAGTGGGAGCCAGGTCAGGAATTCAAGAACCTTCGCGATGACGCCGAGTTCAACCTCGTAGCCAGCCGCAGCGCTCAGGCAGCCGTTATCAAGGCGATTAAGGAGGGTAAGACCAACGTTGACCTCAACGCCCCAACCACTCCGGATAATACGCCAGGCGGTTCTACCCCAGGCGGTTCAAATACCGGTCAGACCGGCAGCGATGGCCAAGGCTCTGAATCAGGCGGCGACACTACCGGCAAGGACGATACTGGCGACGGCCTTGAATAGCCCAAGGAATCCGGTCATTAAGGTCATGGTCATTAAGGTCATTAAGGATTTCCAAAGAAAGTTAAAAGGGAAATGAGTAAAAAATCATCAGATTTTTGCTCGTTTCCCTTTTTTTTATTACCTTTGCCATAAATATATTAATATATAATAATATGATAACAGGAGAAATCAAAAACAAGATAGACCAGATATGGGACACATTCTTTGTGGCTGGCATTACAAACCCTATCACCGTGTTGGAACAGATGACCTACATCTTCTTCATGAAAATGCTCGACGACAAGCAGTTGCAGGAAGAAGAGAACGCACGCGACTGGGATAGCGAGGTGGAAAACCCTACCTTCCCCGAAGGACAACTGTGGATTAACCCAGACGCTACCACCGACGAGGAGAAGGCTGGAATCCCTTACGAAAGCCTGCGCTGGCACGTGTTCAAGAACCTGGGCGCTGACAATATGTTCAAGGTGGTAAGACAGCACGTGTTCGAATTCATCAAGCATATCGGCACAGGCGAAGAAAGCGCCTACAGCCGCTACATGAAGTCGGCTATCTTCCTCATTCCCAACGCCCGAACCCTTACCAAGGTGATAGATGGCGTGGATTCTCTCGACATGAACAACCGCGATGCGATGGGCGATGTATATGAATACATTCTCGGCAAGATGGCGGCAAGCGGCACCAACGGACAGTTCCGCACGCCCCGACACATCATCCGAATGATTGTGGAGATGATGCAGCCTACTCCGAAAGATTACATCTGCGACCCAGCCATGGGTTCTGCCGGCTTCCTCGTTGAGGCGGTGAAATATATCAAGGAGAACCATGAGATGGCTGCCTATGTAAAAGAGGACGTTCACCACATGAAGACTTCGATGATTAATGGCTACGATACCGACCAGACCATGCTGCGCATCGGAGCCATGAACCTGCTGCTTCACGACGTAACAGCTCCTCAACTGGCTTGGCGCGATTCGCTCTCGGCTCAGAACGAAGACCAGAGTTGCTATTCGCTCATCATGGCGAACCCACCCTTTGCGGGCAGTCTCGACAAGGATAATGTGAACAAGAATATTCTTGCCTACGCCAACACCACCAAGACTGAGCTGCTGTTCCTGGCTCAGTTTGTCCGCTCGCTGGAGTTGGGCGGCCGCTGCGCCAGCATCGTTCCCGATGGAGTACTTTTCGGAACTTCCAGGGCGCACGTGGCTATCCGCAAGGAGATAGTTGACAACCAGCAGTTGTGCGCCGTCATTTCCATGCCGAGCGGCGTGTTCAAGCCATACGCCGGTGTTTCTACCGCCGTTCTCATATTCCGCAAGACCAACTGTGGCGGAACGGATAAGGTATGGTTTTATGATATGAAGGCAGATGGTTTCTCGCTGGATGACAAGCGTGCACCGATAGCCGACAATGATATTCCGGATGTGGTTAACCGCTATCTGCATCCTGAAGCTGAGGCTTCCCGCACCCGCAAAGACCAGAGCTTCTTCGTACCCGTAGAGGAAATCCGCCAGAACGATTACGACCTCTCTATTAATAAGTATAAGGAGATAGAGCGTGAGAAGGTGGAATACGAGTCTGTAAAGGATATTCTAGTAAGACTGGAAGAGAATGAAGGCAAGTTTCTGAAGGGTTACAGAGATTTGTGCAAGATGCTGGAAGAAGATGAAAAGAAGGAGGAAATGGTATGAGAAAGGGATGGGAATATAAAAGATGGAAAGAAGTACTGACTATTATAAATGGAAAGAACCAGTCTGCTGTAGTAGATGAAAATGGAGAATATCCGATTTATGGTAGCGGTGGAATTATGGGCTATGCAAACAATTGGTTATGTCCAGAAAATTGCGTAATAATAGGAAGAAAGGGAAACATTAATAAACCAATTTTTGTTGAAACAAAATTCTGGAATGTAGATACTGCATTTGGTCTCAATGCCAATAAAGAGTACCTCTTGCCCAAATTCTTGTACTATTTCTGCCTTGACTATAATTTTGAGCGTCATAATAAAGCTGTGACGATTCCCAGTTTAACAAAAGCAGATTTATTGAAAATAGACATTCCTCTCCCACCCCTATCCACTCAGCTTGCGATAGTTTCCGAACTTGACAAGATAAACGAGTTGATTCGTTTGAAGAAGGAGCAGCTTAAAGATTTCGACAATCTCGCTCAAAGCCTCTTCTATGAAATGTTTGGAGACCCAATGGAGAATGAAAAGGGATGGGAAGTGAAGAAGCTGGGAGAAATTGGTGAATTTAAAAATGGCCTTAACTTCAGTAAAGACGAAAAGGGTCATTCGATTAAATTTTTGGGAGTTTCAGATTTTCAAAACAAGAAAAGTATTGCCTCCGACCAATTAGCCTACATTTCACTTTCAGAGCGTGTACAAGAAGACTATTTATTAAAAACTGGTGATCTTGTATTTGTTCGCTCTAATGGTAAGAAAGAATTAATAGGCAGAAGTGTCAAAATGTACATTACAGAACCAACAACCTATAGTGGTTTTTGTATTAGATGCAGAATTACGGATGAGAAGGTTGATAAAGATTATATTGCAATTCTCTTAAAGACACCAATAATCCGACAATTTATGACAAACTCCGGACGAGGATGTAACATTTCGAATCTGAATCAAAAAATACTGAATTCAATTCCTACAATCCTCCCACCCCTCCCCCTCCAGCGTCTCTTTGCCCAGCACATAGAGCAAATCGAGCGAGAGAAATCGGAGGTTCAGAAGTCCATCCAGGATCTCGAAACCCTGCTGGCTTCCCGCATGCAATACTGGTTTGAATAGGAGTTGAAGACGGCTTTAAAATATTGCCCACAAAAATATAACAACAATTAAAAATTAAAACGACAATGAAGAATTTTGACTTTATCAAAAAGCTGGAAGAGGAGATTCCTGCCTTCCACCAGCTACACGCATACTGCGATAAGGCAGAAATCTTTCAGAAGGCATTCCCCGAAGATAGTGCCACCAATGCCCGCAAGGCTCTGGAATGGCTCGTCAAGAACCATCTGGCTATGGCGAAGGTGACGCTGGAACCCCACGAAACACTCAGCCAGATGCTCAAACGCCCGGAAATAGATGCGTTCGTCAACGAAGACTGGGAACTGATACAGGATATGCGCACAGTAAAGAAAATAGGCAACTATGCCGCTCATACCGGAACACAGAAGATAAGAAAGAACGATGCTTTCATCTGCCTGCGTGCCCTCTATCATGTAGCCTGCGGTTTCCTCTACCGCTGGCAGGCAATCCGCGAAATAGCAGCCTTCGATGCTACGCTCATTCCGCAAGACTTCACCCTGGTTCATGCGGCTGACAATTCAGAACCAGCAGTTTCGCCTGATCTGAAGCACCATGTTCCTCACGATGCCATCGAGCACCCTAAGCCACCGACCCAGCAGCCAGCAGAATCACTTGAAAGCGAAACCATTACCCGCCAATGCCTCATCGACTATATGCTGAACGAAGCCGGCTGGGAAATACTCCACGCAAAGGGCGACATACAGGGCGGCAAGGCTGGCATTGAAATCAAGATAGAAGGGATGGACAGGAAATTCCACTCTTCAGGCATCGGCTACGCCGACTATGTGCTCTTTAGCAAGGACAGCAAACCGCTGGCGGTGATAGAAGCCAAAAGCACCATCCACAGCCCAGAAACGGGACGCAAACAGGCCATCGAGTATGCAGATTGCCTGGAGAAGAAGTATGGCGTGCGCCCGGTAATTTTTTACACCAACGGATACACAACAAAGGTGATAGACGGACTCGACTATCCGCCTAGAAACGTCATTTCCTTCCACAGTTACAACGACCTGGAATATCTGATTCAGAAACGGAGTCGCTCCCCTATTACCAACCTGGCGATAGACGATGAAATCACCAACCGCCCCTATCAGAAAACCGCCATCAAGAGTCTGGTGGAATGGCTCAACAGGAAGCATCGCCGCGGTCTGCTCGTGCTGGCCACCGGTACGGGCAAGACGCGCGTAAGCATCTCGCTCTGCAAGCTGCTCTACAACAACAGCAAATGGCTCAAGAATGTTCTGTTTCTTGCCGACCGCAAGGAACTGGTGAAGCAGGCGCACGAAAGATTCGAAGAGTTCCTGCCTAGCCAGTCGATGTCCTGCCTCTCGGAAGATGATAAGCCAGACACGAACGCCCGCATCGTGTTCTCAACCTATCAGACGATGATCAACTATATCAACACCGAACCCCTGGAATTCTCCATCGGCCATTTCGACCTCATCATCATCGACGAGGCCCACCGCAGCGTGTTCGGCAAATACGGCGCCATCTTCCAGTATTTCGATTCGCTGCTCATCGGTCTCACCGCCACCCCAAGAGCCGAGATAGACAAGAACACCTTCCAGCTGCTGGAACTGGAGAACGAGCCTAACTTTGAATACACCTATGAGGAGGCTATACGTGATGAATATCTGCGCCCCTACCGCCTGAAGAAATGCAACTCGAAGATGATCAACCGGGGCATAAAATACGACGATTTGAGTGCGGAGCAGCGTGAGCAGCTGGAAAAGGTATGGGAGTATGAGAAGGCTATGAAGGGCATTCCGAAGGAAAAGGAATATCATAGAGACATACAGGGCAACGAGATTTTCAACTATCTGATTAACGATGATACCATCGATAATGTATTGTCAGAATTAATGACAAACGGACTGAAGGTGCATAGTGGTGAGGACGTGGGCAAGACCATCATCTTTGCCTACAACCACAAGCATGCCGAGCGCATCGTGGAGCGCTTTAACCAGCTCTATCCCGAGCGTGGTGCTGACTACTGCCAGCTGATAGACAACCAGGTGAAGAACCATTCTGCCATCATCGCCGACTTCAAGATGGAAGCCAAGATGCCGCAGATAGCTGTATCGGTGGACATGCTCGACACAGGTATCGATGTGCCTGAGATTCTGAACCTTGTATTCTTCAAGATTATCAAGTCGAAGATTAAGTTTGAGCAGATGATAGGCAGAGGAACCCGTCTCTGCAAGGACCTTTTCGGTCCGGGCGAAGACAAGCAGGAATTCTACATCTTCGACTGGTGCGGCAATTTCGATTTCTTCTCGAAGCAGGGCGACGACATTCATCCATCCGACAGCAAATCGCTCACCGACCGGCTCTTCTGCCTGCGCCTGGATATTGCCAAGGAGCTGCAGAGCGCCGAGCATCAGGAGAAGGAATTTGACAAGCAGCTGCATGATGAGCTGAAGACCCTGCTCCATCAGCAGGTGGCAGCCATCGGCAAGGAGCGCAAGGAGGCTCGCCCATGGCTGAACATCATAGAGCCTTACAGGAATCAGGAGAAATGGACCTGCCTGTCGGAATTGGATGTATCGCGGCTTAAGAAGATTGGACATCTTATCAAAGTGGATAAGGACGACGAGGAAGCCAAGCGTTTCGACATCGTGATGCTCCACATCATGCTTTCGCTCATCGACACAACCAGGCGTGTGGGTCAATTCCGCAAGGTGGTAGTAAACATCGCCGCCATCCTGGAGAAGAAGGCCTCCATCCCGGCTGTGATGGAGCGCATCGACATCATCCGCCAGGTTCAGAAGCCTGTGTTCTGGGAAAATGAATCGCTGGATGCGCTGGAGCATGTGCGCAGGAAACTGAGAGGACTGGTTCATCTGCTGAAGGAGCAGCGTGGCGGCAAGAAGTTTATCATCGACATAGAAGACACCTACACCAAAGTGGAAGGTGTCGAGGATGAGGTAATCAAGACCAGCTACAAGCAGCGTGTAATCGACTATCTGGCAGAGAACAGCAACAACGATACACTGCGCAAGATTCAGCATTTCGAGCAGCTGACCTCTGCCGACATAGAGGAGCTGGAGCGCATCTTCTTTGAGGAGCTGGGCACCAAGGATGAGTATAACGAGCTTACCGAGGGTCATCCGTACAAGAACAATGTGGCTGCGTTTATCCGTGTAATCAACGGCATAGACCGCAAGAAGGCGCTTCAGATCTATCAGCAGTTCATAGAGGGTTACAACCTCACCTCAGAGCAGGAGCTTTATCTGAAGAACATCCTGGATTACATCAGCATGAACGGCGACATAGAAACCCGCAACTTCCTGGAGTATCCGCTGAAAGATCTGAAATGGCGCGAAACTTTCAGCGACACGTTTGTTAATCTCAAGGATTTCATCAAGCAGATGCACCGGGTGATTATTGCGTAGAAGGATAGAAATCCGGTCGTTTCCGGTCATTAAGGTCAAGGTCATTAAGGTCATTAAGGATTTCGGAAGACAAAGGTTCCTCAAGATGGGCCAAAGATAAATGAAAAAATATATAGATGGAAAAGAATATTATAAATATAGATGCACATGTCATAGATGATATCAGAACCATCATCACAAGGGTAAGAAATATACCAATATTTCCCTGATTGGGAGATTTTGCACACGCGTGTGCAAAATCTTTCGTGGTCACATCTAGACACAAAGTAAACAAGACATGGAAGATTAGAGCATGAAGAAGATATTATTCCTACACGGATTCTTCGCCACGGGCAGCTGTCCGATGGCGAGAGCCTTGAAAGAGGCGTTTGAGGGGACGGCGGTAGTGCTGACTCCCGACCTCCCTTTGCACCCCAAGGAGGCATTGAAGGAGATTCGCTCCATCATCGACCGGGAGCAGCCCGACTTGCTTCTGGGCAACAGTTGCGGCTCTTTCCTCGCCCAGATGCTGGCTCCGGTGGTGGGCATTCCTGCCCTTCTGGGCAATCCGTATTTCATGATGACGGAGTTTCTGAAGGAGCGCATCGGCGAACATGAATACAAGGCACCGAGAAGGGACGGTAATCAGCGGCTGGTGATTGACGAGGCGCTGATAGAGGAGTTTGCGGAGTTGGAAGCCGTGCAGTTTGACCATTGCAACCCCTATTATAAGGATCGTGTGTGGGGACTTTTTGGTGAGCAGGACACCCTGGCTCACTTCTCTCCTCTCTTCCTGCAGCACTACAACCAAGCCTTCCATTTCCCTGGCGGTCATACGCCTACTGAGCAGGAGGTAAAGACCTGGTACGCTCCCCTCGCCCAGAAAATGCTGATGGAGTTTTCGGCAAAGGAAGAAAGATATTTCCAGCACTTTAAGGGCGGCAAATACAAGTTCATCCATTCTGCCTTCGACTCCGAGACTCAGGAGCGCATGGTGGTTTATCAGGCTCTCTATGGAGACCAAGCCTATTGGGTAAGACCGGAAGATATGTTCTTCGGGAAAGTTACGAGGGACGGCAAAACTTTTAATCGTTTCACGGAAATAGATAAATAATTATGGAGACATTTAATAACGTAATAAACAGTGGCCAGCTTGTTCTGGTCGATTTCTTTGCTACATGGTGCCAACCTTGCAAGGCGATGCACCCCATTCTGGAGCAGGTAAAGAGTGTATTGGGCGACCGCATCCGAATCATCAAGGTGGATGTAGATAAGTACGGCGTAACTGCAAGCCAATACCGCATCCAATCCGTGCCTACGCTGATGCTCTTCCGAAACGGAGAAGTATTGTGGCGCACAAGCGGTGTGGTAGATAAAGCCGAACTTCTGGCTACGCTTGATCCTTTCTTGACATAAAAGAATAAAGGAGTAACAATAGGAAAATGAGTATGAACACTTTACATAGTTATCTCGCCTACTATCTCCTTGCTATCAATGCAGTTACATTCATCGTGTACGGCATTGACAAATACAAGGCGAAGAAAGCCAAGTGGCGCATTTCCGAAGCCACGCTTTTGTTGCTGGCTGTTCTTGGAGGAAGCATCGGGGCATGGATTGGAATGAAAGTCTGGCACCATAAGACGATGCACAAGAAATTCAAATACGGCATTCCTGCCATTCTGCTGATACAGATTGCGCTGATGGCGTATTTACACATGAATTAAAAAACAAAATAAATAACGAAGTATATGAAAAGTTTTGCACCAAAGCCGTGGGTAGTACCACAGCCTGTGCTGATTATCGGCACATATAATAAGGAAGGAGTTGCCAACGCAATGAACGCTGCCTGGGCAGGACAGTGGGACATGAAGGAGATTATGATCTCGATGGGAAATCACGTCACCACAGACAACCTGAAACTTGGCGGTGAGTTTACCGTTGCCTTCGCTACCAAGAAAACCATGGTGGCTTCTGATTTCGTGGGCATTGTTTCTGCCAAGAACGCCCCGAAGAAGATGGAGAAGACGGGATGGAACATCGAGAAGGCGACTATGGTCAACGCTCCTGTGTTCACCGATTTCCCGATGACCCTGGAGTGCCGCATCAAGGAGAAGTATGACGAAAGCGAAACCGGCTATTATCTCGTTGCCGAAATCATCAATATTCTTGTAGATGAGAAGTATCTGTCAGAAGACGGAAATCCAGACATGGAGAAGATGGAACTGATTGTCTTCGACCCTATTCATCACGGCTATATCCAGCTGGGCGAGAAAGTCGGCAACGCTTTCTCCGACGGCAAGGCTTTGAAATAATCAACGTAATTTTAACGACTCAGAAACAATGAATCCAATAGCAATACGTCTGCTTTCGCAGCAGCTCATCTGCCCTCAATTTGATACTCCCCAAAAGGTGGTGTCTCATTTTGGAGCCATACAAGCCCAGGATTACCGGATGGTAAGATGGGCTGTGATGATGCGTACTCGCAAACCTTCTTCCTTCGCATTCAAGAATGCATACGATGAGGGTAAGATAGTCCGTCTTCACCTGCTGCGTGGCACTTGGCAACTGGTTTCAAATGAAGACTATTGGTGGATGCTGGACCTGATTTCACCTAAGGCAACTTCTGTTGTAAAAGGATGGATGAAGAGTAATAAAATCAGCATCGATGATTCTGAGCTCAATCTGATTCACGAGATATTTGTTCAAAAAACCGATGAGATGCAGTCTGTAACAAGCAAAGACCTGAACGAAGCTTTGCTCGAAAAGGGCATCATCATGGACAAACATCGCCTATCCTACCACATTCGCTTTAACGAATTGAACGGTACTTTCTGCAGCGGCAATCTTCTTCCTACAAAGGCGACATACAGTCTCACAGAAAAGAAGGTTCCAAGAACAGCCAGGCTGGAACGTGATGAAATGCTGATGCTTCTGGCAAGAAAATATTTTCAGAGCCATTCGCCAGCCACATTCGAAGATTATGTCTGGTGGTCAGGACTGAGCACTTCTGATTGCCAACGAGGCATTGAGTTGCTTGGTTCAGAACTGAGGGTTGAAAAATGGAAAGACTATCAGTTCTACCTGCATGAATCATGTCGAACACGTGGATTCAGAAGAGGAAAGACTCATCTGATAGCTCCCTTTGATGAATATCTGATTGGTTATAAAAGCCGGGAATTAGTAATCCATTCACATCAAATGCCGTCTGCATACACTAATAATGGCATTTTCTTTCCTGTTATCGCCCATGATGGCAGAATTTGCGGCAACTGGAATCCTTGGGAGAAAAATCTCAACATCAGTTATTTTGATTCGATAGAAAAGGATTTGTCATTTGAGAAGCAATGGAATACATTTAATGAAACGATAAAGAAAAAATAAATGACTATTGATACAACAAACCTCTGCTCGCATCTTCAAAAGAAGTTGTTTGAACCTGAGGGAGTATATTATCCTATCTGGCAAGCCATGCAGAATGATGAGGAGTTGACTGCCGTAGTTCGCTCACGACAGCTTCATATCTATCGTAATGGTAAAAAGATTCTCATTCTCGCTGGCAAGGCTCAGCCGAAGATTATCAGAGAGGATAAACTGAATGAATTGATAATAAGATAAAGAACGAAGCTTATGAACTTTCCAGAAATATATTCAGCGTCAGGCATGATAGAACTGATCCAGAAGATCGGCTTCCTCCCTCTCCTTGATAGTGGCATTGAAGGATTCTCAGCCGAAGACATCGTGGCGGAAGACTGCGGTTACGTAAGACTTCCTGAAGGCGGTTGGGACTGGCCGCTATGGAAATGGAAGGGCGCAATCGTTCAGGAAATGCCGTGTATGTACGGAAAGTTCTTTAACAAGAAGGCTGGATTCATCAGCCAGGAATGGTGGCCGGACTTCTGTAACTACAGAAGAAGCAAATACTCTCGCCCTGATGATGAATCAATAGAAGGAGCCATTCTCAGCACGCTTCAATCTACCGGTAGTCTCATCACAAGAGAACTTCGGGCAGCCTGCGGTTTCACCGGCAAGGGAATGAGAAGCAAGTTTGACGGTTATCTCACCCGACTGGAAATGGCGACTTACATCGTGACCGAGGATTTCATCTATCCTCGTGACAAGCACAATCACGAATATGGCTGGGGTTGGTCGCTGCTCAATACTCCCGAAGATCTCTATGGCAGGGAGGCTTGCCAATGCAATCGCACTCCCCAGGAATCTTATCAGAGGATTTTCGAGCATCTGAAAGAAATCCTGCCTGACGCTTCGGATAAACAGATCATTAAATTAATTGGATAAAAATGAGAAAGGAATAAAGAGTAATGTGAAGGCGTGGAGATGAAATATGGAAGAATGGAATAAATCTCCGATAATGGTAAAATCTTCCGAAAACCAGGTATAAGCTCTTTAGGAGAATGTGCGTATCTTTGCACCCAAGAAATTTAAAAGGCTTAGGATTATGAAGGAAATATTCTTTAATACGATACAGGAGTTCAACGACTACATTGGGATGAAAACACTTCATCCTCTGGTAAGCATTGCACGTGTAGAGAACACCTCTCCGATAGAGGAGGCTGTGCACCATTACGGACTTTATGCCCTCTTCCTGAAGGAAAACAAGGGCTGCAAATTGTCATACGGCAGAACAGAATATGATTTTGACGAGATGACCGTCACCTCTTTTGCTCCAGGTCAGTCGATTAAGGTTGAACCCATTCCAGGAATACCGCTTGCCAAATATACGGTATTGGCTTTCCATCCCGAGTTGCTCAACCGCACCCAGCTTGGCAAGAACATCTCCCGCTATGAGTTCTTCGACTATACAAGCAACGAAGCTCTACATCTATCCGCTGCCGAGGTAAACATCTTCCGTGATGTACTCTCAATGATTAAGCAGGAACTTCAGCATCCTATAGATAGACATTCGCGTGAACTCATCGTTTCAAACATCGAGTTGCTGCTGAACTATTGTCTGCGCTTCTACGACCGTCAGTTTATCACACGCGAGGAGATAAATCATTCGGTGGTAAAGAAATTCATCTCTCTGCTCGATGAATACATTGCTCGGAAAGCAGAGCGTGAGGGGCTGCCTACCGTAGCCTACTTTGCCGACAAATGCTGCTATTCTACCAAATATTTCGGTGAATTAGTCAAGACAGAGACTGGCAGAACCGCTAAGAGTATGATCAACGACCGACTGCTTTCTGCAGCCCGCCAACTACTTGTAGATGAAACCTTAACCATTACGCAAGTCAGCCAGCGCCTCGGCTTTGAATATTCTCAGCACTTCGTCCGCTTTTTCAAGGCGCAGACGGGAAAAACTCCAAGCGAGTACCGCAAAACTGCTTAAATATAATGAAGCATATATAGAATAACTATTATTTTTTACATCGAAGATGTTTTCTGGAGAAGAATTTGAAAATATGGATAAGAATAAAAAAAATAATACAATGAAGAAAATAGTACAGACAGCAGGGCGCACCCAGCTGGGTGAGTTTGCCCCGGAGTTCGCCCACCTCAACGACGACATCCTCTTCGGAGAAGTATGGAGCCGCAATGACCTGCTTTCATTGCGCGACCGCAGTTTAGTAACAATCACTTCGCTCATCAGCCAAGGAATCACCGATAACTCGCTGAAATATCACTTGCAGTCGGCAAAGAATAACGGAATTACCCGCACGGAAGCGGCAGAGATTATTACTCACATCGCCTTCTACGCAGGTTGGCCAAAGGCCTGGGCTGCCTTCAATCTGGCAAAGGAGGTATGGAACGAAGATGTGAAAGGAGAAGACGCTAAGTCTGCTTTCCTGCGCGAGATGATATTCCCTATTGGCGAACCCAACACAGCTTACGCCAAATACTTCAAAGGCAACAGTTATCTGGCACAAATATCTGATAGTCAGATACCTTTCTTCAACGTTACCTTTGAGCCTGGCTGCCGTAACAACTGGCATACGCACCACGCCACAAAGGGTGGCGGACAAATGCTGGTAGGTGTAGCCGGACGTGGCTGGTATCAGGAGGAAGGCAAGCCTGCGCAGGAAATCCTCCCCGGCACAGTCATCCACATTCCTGCCAACGTGAAGCATTGGCATGGTGCCGCAAAAGACAGCTGGTTTGCCCACCTCGCCTTTGAAATACCTGGCGAGAACACATCCAACGAGTGGCAGGAGGCTGTAAGCGATGAGGAATATAACAAGATAAAATAACAATAAGATTTATGACTTCACTTCAAGAAAGACTGTTCACCATGCAGGATAAGCAGTATGCTGCTTTCCATGCGAAACTGACACCGGGAGTGCCTATGGAAAGTTTCATAGGCATTCGTGTGCCTGTGCTCCGCAAGTTCACAAAAGAATTTACAAAGAAGGCAGAATGCGAGGAATTCCTGCATCAGCTTCCTCACGAATACTACGATGAGAACATGCTTCACGGTCTCCTCATTTCCGAGGTGAAGGACTACGAGGAATGCATTCGTCTTACAGAGAAATTCCTGCCATTCGTGGACAACTGGGCTGTTTGCGACATTATGTCTCCGAAGGTGTTTGCCAAACACAAGAAGGAGCTATTGGCGAAGATCAAGACTTGGAGTAAATCGTCACACGTTTATACTTGTCGGTTTGGAATAGAGGCGCTTATGTCTCATTACCTGGATAAAGACTTCAAGGCAGAGTATCTTGAAATTCCTGCATCAGTAAGGAGCGAAGAGTATTATGTAAAAATGATGGTAGCCTGGTTCTTCGCCACCGCCCTTGCCAAGCAATGGGACCAGGCGATTCCCTACATCGAGCAACACCGCCTTGCTCCCTGGACGCACAACAAGACCATTCAGAAGGCCATCGAGAGCTACAGAATCACGCCCGAGCAGAAGGAATATCTGCGGACATTGAAGATAAAATAATTATGACACAAGATACATCTACATATTACGTTTGGATAGGTGGCTCATGTGATTATGGTCATAAAGAGCGAGCTGGTGGTGCTGCCGTTGTGATTGAGCATAACGGCAACATCATCAGCCGTGATGCAATCAGCGACTTGCACACCACGGAGTTCCGCATGATGCTAACCCTCATGGTGAAGGTAATGCAGGAAATACCGGAAGGTTCCGACATTCTCTTCCTGACCAATGCCGCCTATATTCAGAACTTTGACAAGACTCCAACGGCTAAATCAGCCAACCGAACGAGCAGCGAGAGCAAAGATGCAAGCTCGCTTGCAATCTCTGCCGAGTCGCGAGGGAGGAAGGCGAGAGCCAACTCCGACTTGATCATTCAATGCATCGAGGAAAAGAAAAGGCACAACTCAGTCGGGGTCAAGATTGTGCAATATCACAAGAGTCCACTGCTGATAGAAACCCACGATAGGGCTACGGAAGCAATGGCAAAGACAAGAAAGGAGTTTCATCTGAAAAACAAGTAAATGTTTAGGGCTATTTCCGGTCATTAAGGTCACGGTCATTATGGTCATTAAGGATTTCAACTTCTCTATTCTGGTAACACATTAGCGCTTTTTGATAACACATTTGTAACACACATGGATGATTTCTCAATACACCAAATTCATAACATATTGATTAGCAGCTATTTACGAAAAGAGTACATAAAAGAGGAATAAGTGATAAAATATATTTAAAAACAAAAAAGAACAACAGAGATAAGTGCCTATAAATAAGCAGCTTACTACCATTGTTCTCCCATGCTAATTTTGTACAAATAAGTTTCATTTTGCCTATTATAGTGATTCCGTTGGGGTTCGAACCCAAGACCCACAGCTTAGAAGGCTGTTGCTCTAATCCAACTGAGCTACGGAACCAACACTTTTAAATCGCAAACCAGCTAGCCAATAACGCAATCAGCCACTTTTCTTATTTGCGGCTGCAAAGGTACATATATTTTTTGAATACACCAAACTTTTTCTCACTTTTTTCTTTTTTTATGCTTAAATATCGCAAAAAATAACTACCTTTGCATCCGTTAGGAGCAAGAAACTGCATTCTGCCCCCGAAAGAGAAGAGATTTTTATAACGCATATTCAAACATAAAACATACGCAAATGAAAAAGTTAATCTTTTCAGTAGCCCTGCTCTCAGCAGCACTCTCTGCCAGCGCAGAAGAACATCCGCTCTGGATGCGCTACCCAGCCATCTCGCCCGATGGCACTACCATCGCCTTCGCTTATAAAGGCGACCTCTACAGTGTTTCTGTCAACGGCGGTGAAGCACGACAGCTCACAACCCATGCAGCCTTCGATTCGCATCCTGTATGGAGCCCTGACAGCAAGAAAATTGCCTTCCAGTCTAACCGCGAAGGAAGTCTCGACATCTTTGTAATCGATGCAAAAGGCGGTGCTCCTACCCGACTCACCACCAACAGCGGCAGCGAAACACCTATCGCCTTTGCAGACAACGACCATGTGCTCTACTCTGCCAGTCTGCAGCCTACAGCCCAGAGCATCATCTTCGGCGACAACACATTTCCACAAGTATATAAGGTAAGCACCAAGGGCGGAAGACCGGAACTCTTCTCTACCCTCACCATGGAGAATATCAGCATCGCCAAGAACGGCGACATTCTCTACCACGACAAAAAGGGATATGAAGACCCTTGGCGCAAACACCAGAAATCACCTATCGCACGCGACATCTGGCTGAAGAGTAACGGAAAGTTTACCAAGCAGACTACCTTTGCCGGCGAAGACCGCTCGCCAGTATGGACATCAGACGAGAAATCATTCTTCTATCTGAGCGAGCAGGACGGCACATTCAATATCTACCGCCGCAGCCTCAACAGTTCAAGCGACAAGCAGATTACCCACCACAAAGGCAATCCGGTAAGATTCCTCACCGCATCCAGCGCCGACCTGCTCTGCTACGGATATGATGGCGAAATCTACACCGTGAAAGAAGGTGGAGAGCCTCAGAAGGTGAACATCTCCATTACAACAGATAATGACGCTCCAAGCCTCGTACGTCAGATTAAAAGCTGGGGAGCTACAGAGATTTCCGTTTCGCCAGACGCCAAGGAAGTGGCTTTCGTGATGCATGGCGACGTATACGTAACTTCTGTAGAATACACCACTACCAAGCGCATTACCGACACACCGCAGCAGGAGCGCGACCTGAGTTTCTCGCCAAACGGCAGAGCCCTGGTCTATGCAGCCGAGCGCAACGGCGTATGGCAGATTTACCAGTCTAAGATCAAGAACGAGAAAGAGAAGAACTTCACCTACGCTACCGACATCGAGGAAGAGCAGTTGGTGAAAACAGGCGTTACATCACAGTATCCACAATACTCTCCTGACGGCAAGGAAGTGGCTTTCTTCGAAGACCGCGCTGCACTTCGCATCATCAATCTGAAATCGAAGGAAATCCGCACCGTGCTCGATGGCAAATACGTCTACTCTTACAGCGATGGAGACATCGCTTTCGAATGGTCACCAGACAGCAAATGGCTCCTTTCAACCTATATCGGCAACGGCGGCTGGAACAACCAGGATATTGCACTGGTAAAGGCTGACGGCAAGGAGGTTCACAACCTGACCAATTCCGGCTACAGCGACAGCAACGGCAAATGGGTGCTCGACGGCAAGGCAATGCTCTTCCAGAGCGACAGAGCCGGCTACCGCAGTCATGGAAGCTGGGGAGCAGAAGACGATGCCTACATCATGTTCTTCGACCTGGATGCCTACAACCGCTTCAACATGAGCAAGGAAGAAATAGAACTGGCTGACGCCAACAAGGACGAAAAGGAGAAGAAGGAAGACGAGAAGAAGGAAGAGGCTAAAAAGAAGGCTGACGAAAAGCAGAAGAAGACCGGAAAGATAGAGGTGGAAAAAGTGAAGCCACTGGAGCTGGACATCGAAAACTGCCGCGACAGAATCGTACGCCTCACCGCAAACTCTTCGCACATGGGCGATGCTGTGCTCTCTAAAGACGGCGACAAGCTCTACTACCAGGCAGCCTTCGAGGATGATTACGACCTCTGGCAGCACGACCTGAAGGACGGCTCTACCAAGCTCGTGATGAAGGGCGTAGGCCAGGGCAACCTGCAGACCGACAAGGATGTGAAGAACCTCTTCATCTGCAACGGAAGCAGCATCAAGAAGGTGGATCTGAGCGGATTCAGCACCAAGGACATCAGCTTTGAGGCTAACTTCAACTATAAGCCAGCCGAGGAGCGCCAGTATCTCTTCGACCACATATGGCGACAGGTGAAAGACAAGTTCTACGACCCTAAGATTCATGGTGTTGACTGGGAAGGTTACCGCAAGACCTATGAGAAGTTCCTGCCTTACATCAACAACAATTTCGACTTCCAGGAGATGTTGAGCGAAATGCTTGGCGAGCTGAACGCTTCGCATACAGGAGCCCGCTACTACGCTTCGAACAGCGCGCTTACCACCGCCAATCTGGGAGTATTCTTCGATCCTCAGTATCAGGGCGACGGCCTGAAGATTCAGGAGATTATCAAGCGTGGTCCTTTCGATGTGAAGAATACGGGCGTTACAGCCGGCAGCATCATCGAGAGCATCGACGGCGAGGAGATTAAAGCCGGAATGGACTACTTCCCATTGCTCGACGGAAAGGTTGGCAAGAATGTACGCCTCGGCATCAGAAACGCCAAGGGTAAGAAGATGGAGGTTACAGTGAAGGCTATCTCTCAGGGCAAACTCAACAACCTGCTCTACAAACGATGGGTAGACCGCAACCGCGCTTTCGTTGACAGTATTTCGGGCGGACGCATCGCTTATGTTCACGTTAAGGCGATGGATTCGGAGAGTTTCCGCACCGTTTACAGCGAACTGCTGAGCGACAAGAACCGAAACAGAGACGCTGTAATCGTAGACGAGCGCCATAATGGTGGCGGCTGGTTGCACGATGATCTCTGCACCCTGCTCAACGGCAAGCAGTATCAGGAGTTTGTACCTCACGGTAAGGTAGTTGGCCGCGATCCATTCAACAAATGGGTGAAGCCATCTTGCGTCATGATCTGCGAGAACGATTACAGCAACGGTCACGGTTTCCCATGGGTTTACAAGGAACTCGGAATCGGTAAGCTGATCGGTGCTCCTGTAGCAGGAACCATGACAGCCGTATGGTGGGAAACGCTGATGGACAACACGCTAGTATTCGGTATTCCTCAGGTAGGCTGCCGCGACATGCGTGGCGTGTTCGGCGAGAACACCCAGCTGAACCCAGACATCGAGGTTTACAACAGTCCGGAAGATTTCATCAATGGCCATGATACCCAGCTCGAAAGAGCCGTAAAGGAAATGATGAAGAAATAAACAGAACGCCCTGCAGGGGTCCAGAAGCAGAATCGCTTCTGGACCCCTGCAGGGCGAATTGTTTTTGTAGCAGACAACATTAATTTATTAAACCTTATTAACCCACATTATCGGTAAAAAACCTTCTGTCATGACATAAAACCCTCTAAATCTTTACTTTTTTTCTTGAAAAGGGCGAAAAAGCAAGTGAAAAAGCCATAAAATAAAAAAAAATGAGTATCTTTGCAGAAGATAAGCTGCACTCGGCAATTTGAAAGCAGCTTTCATTGCGCTCATTTGCGTTATCTTTGCAAAAAATATAAACAAGATTATGGGATTATTCGGATTATTCAGCAACAAAAAGAAGGAAACTCTCGATAAGGGACTTGAAAAAACCAAGGAGAGTGTGTTTGGCAAACTGGCGCGCGCCGTTGCCGGAAAGTCTACCGTCGATGATGATGTGCTCGACGATCTCGAAGAGGTACTCATCACTTCAGACGTAGGTGTAGAAACCACGGTCAAGATTATCCGCCGCATCGAAGAACGTGTGGCCCGCGATAAATATGTTTCAACCAGCGAGCTCAACCGCATTCTGCGCGAGGAAATCGCCATTCTCCTCTCCGAGAATCACAGCGATGACCTGGCAGACTGGGAACTTCCTGCCGACCATAAGCCTTACGTTATCCTCGTAGTAGGCGTAAACGGCGTGGGCAAGACAACCACCATCGGCAAGCTGGCTTACCAGTTTAAGAAGGCTGGCAAGAAGGTTGTTCTGGGAGCTGCCGACACCTTCCGTGCCGCTGCCGTAGAGCAGATTTGCATCTGGGGCGAGCGCGTGGGTGTGCCTGTAGTGAAACAGCAGATGGGAAGCGACCCGGCAAGCGTGGCGTTCGACACCCTGCAGAGCGCCAAGGCAAACGGCGCCGACGTGGTGCTCATCGATACGGCAGGCCGACTGCACAACAAGGTGAACCTGATGAATGAGCTCAAGAAAATAAAGGAAGTGATGAAGAAGGTAATGCCTGAAGCACCAGACGAGGTAATGCTCGTGCTCGACGGAAGTACCGGACAGAATGCATTCGAGCAGGCTAAGCAGTTCTCTGCCGTTACCAACATCTCCTCGCTCGCCATCACCAAGCTCGACGGAACCGCTAAGGGCGGAGTTGTCATCGGCATCAGCGACCAGCTCAAGGTGCCTGTAAAATACATCGGACTGGGCGAAGGAATGGAAGATCTGCAGCTCTTCAACAAGACAGAATTCGTAGACTCTCTCTTTAAAAATTAGAAAATGAAGAAAAATCAGATAGATATTATTACCCTGGGCTGCTCGAAGAATCTCGTAGACAGCGAGTTGCTGATGAAGCAGTTTGAGGCAAACGGCTACCATTGCATTCACGATTCAAAGCGCCCTCAGGGCGAGATTGCCGTTATCAACACATGCGGTTTCATCGAGGATGCAAAGCAGGAAAGCATAGACACCATCCTGGAGTTTATCCAGGCTAAAGAAGAAGGCCGACTCAGAAAGCTCTACGTAATGGGCTGCCTCTCGCAGCGCTACCAGAAGGAACTGGAAGAAGAAATGCCCGAAGTGGATAAGTTCTACGGCAAATTCAACTACAAGCAGCTTCTGCAGGAACTCGGCAAGGCGGAAGTTTCATCCTGCAACGGCCAGCGTCATCTCACCACTCCGCGCCATTATGCCTACATCAAGATAGCTGAGGGCTGCAACCGCCACTGTGCCTACTGCGCCATTCCTATCATCACCGGCAAGCACGTTTCCCGTCCGAAAGAAGAGATTCTGCAGGAGGTGCGCGAACTGGTGGCAGAAGGCGTGAAGGAGTTTCAGATTATCGCTCAGGAACTCACCTACTATGGCGTAGATATTGACGGCAAGCATCATATTACCGAACTCATCAGCGAGATGGCTGATATTCCGGGCGTGAAATGGATTCGCCTGCATTACGCTTATCCAAACCAGTTCCCTATGGATCTTCTGGACGTGATGCGCGAGAAGCCAAACGTATGCAAATATCTCGACATTGCCCTCCAGCACATCAGCGACCACATGCTCACCAGCATGCATCGCCACGTAACGAAGCAGGAAACCATCAATCTGCTGAAGGCCATCCGCGAACGCGTGCCAGGCATTCACATCCGCACTACGCTGATGGTTGGTTTTCCAGGCGAGACAGATGAGGATTTCCACGAACTCCTCGACTTCGTACGCGAACAGAGATTTGAGCGCATGGGCGCCTTTGCCTACTCTGAGGAAGAAGGAACCTACAGCGCCACCCACTACGAAGACAACGTGCCTGCCGAGGTAAAGCAGCGCCGGCTGGACGAACTGATGATTCTGCAGCAAGACATCAGCTCTGAGGTTGAGGCTGATAAGGTGGGCAAAACCATGACCGTTATCATTGACCGCAAGGAAGGCGATTACTACATCGGACGAACAGAGTTCTGCTCTCCGGAAGTAGACCCTGAGGTTCTGATCCGTGCCGATGAGAAGCGTCTGCGCGTGGGTAGTTTCTATCAGGTAGAAATTACTGCAAGCGAGGAATTTGACCTCTATGGCAAGGTGGTGAAATAATCATTCTCTCCCCCATAGCCTGGAGTTTTAGAAATTTTGACTACATATTAAATAAATATGAACAATAAGGAATACATCGCTGAACTGGCTCAGCAAACCGGCTATTCGCAGGAAGACACCCAGAAGTTGGTGCGCAAGGCGATAGACGCTATGATTGCCGAGTTTGAGGATGGAGAAGCTGTCTCTATCCCCAATTTTGGCACCTTCGAAGTGAAGAAGCGCATGGAGCGAGTGGTGGTTAATCCTACTACCAAGAAGCGTCAGCTGGTGCCGCCTAAGTTGGTGTTGGGTTTCCGACCGGTAGCTTCGGTCAAGGAAAAACTAAAGAATGGAGGGGATGAGCAATGAGCAAATTCAGTTTAAATACACTCGGAAAACTGCTTGCAGATAAGAGCGGGCTGAGCCAGGTGGAAGCAGAACTCTTCATCCGGAAAATGTTTGATGTGTGCAACCAGGGACTCGATGCCGACAAGCAGGTGAAGATAAAATGGCTGGGCACCTTTAAGGTACAGGCCACGAAAGACCGTGAAAGCATCAATGTGAACACGGGCGAGCGCTTCACCATTGAAGGCAGAGACAAACTCACCTTCACGCCTGACAACATCCTGAAAGAAATCGTGAACAAGCCATTCGCCCAATTTGAAACGGTGGTGGTAAATGACGGCGTAGATTTCGATGAAATAGATGAGAAGTTTGGAGAAGAACAGACAGAAGATGCTCCTGAACAAGTAATCGATTTTCTGGACGAAGAAAAAACTGCAACTCCAAATCCGGAGGTTGTCGTAATCGGATCTGAAAAGGAAAAGGAAAAAGAAGCCGAAGACGAACTGGCAAAGCAAATTGCTATTGAACAAGCTAAACTGGAAAAATTAAAACAAGCCCAACTGGAGCAGGAAAGAATACAGAAAGAAAAGCAAGAGCAGGAAAGACTGGAACAGGAAAGACTGGAGCAGGAGAAGCTTGAATTAGCCCAGCAACAGCAAGCCCTGAAAGCAGTTGTTGAACCTGCAGTACCTGCATCAGATGAATCTGAAGATGAAGAGGAGGAAGAAGAAGAATCTTCCAATTCTCATCATATTGTTATTCCTCGCTATCTGGTCGTTGCAGTCTGTCTCATCGTAGTAGCTTTGATTGGCGGAATGGGATGGTTTGCCTTCAACTATGGTCAGATGACTGCCCAGCGCGATCATCTAGCCATGCAGCTAAACCAGTATCATCAGGCTCCAGCCAAGAAAGTCCCAGCCAAACCAGCTGCCGCCCCACTCTCTCAGGAACAGAAACTCCGCCAGAAAGCGATGGAAGACAGCATCCGTATGGCTAAAACTGCAGAAGCAGTAAAACTGGCTGAAAATTCGGATGAGGAAAGTGCTAACGCAGAAAAGGCTAAGCAGGCTGAAGCAAAGGCTAAGGCAGAAGCTAAAGATAAAGCCGAAGAAAAGGCTGCTTCGAAAATAGCATCATCCCAGTATGATAAGGACGCTCGCGTACGCACGGGAGCTTACCGAATCATAGGAGTTGCCCAGACCGTTACGGTTGGCGCCGGTCAGACCCTCGAACAGATTAGTACCCGCTATTTAGGTTCCGGCATGGAATGCTACGTAGAAGCCCTGAATGGTACAAGCACCGTAAAAGCCGGACAGAAAATCAAGATTCCGAAACTGGAATTGAAAAAGAAAAAGAAGTAAAGTACTGAACAAACAAAAATCGCCCTGTAAGAGCAAATATAATTTTGCACTTACAGGGCGACATTGGTTTATGTTAACATTACTTGCCCAACACTTCATCAAGCAAAGTGTAGAAAGCAGGATCCTCACCAACGATGGTCTTGATAATCTTACCGTTAGCATCAATCACAATCTTTGTAGGGAAACCCTGAACAGCATAGTCGCTGAGAACCTTGCTGTCCTTCGGATTGTAAACATGAATCCATGGCAACTGGTGCTTCTCAACAGCAGCCTTCCACTTAGCCTCTGTATCATTACAATCTACACCAAGAATTTCAAACTTACCCTTGTACTTCTCGTAATACTCCTTCATCTTAGGCATTCCCTTGATGCACCATCCGCACCATGAACCCCAGAAATCGAGTACGACAATCTTGCCGCGAAGGCTGGAAAGCTTAAAATCATTTCCCTTAATATCCTTCAGCGTAAAGTCAGGAGCCTCAACACCGGCAGCCTGCACCTTCTTAGCCTTCTCCTCAGCCTCAGCACGCTTCTTAGCCATATCAATCATTGGCTGGTAGAAAGCCTTCATTCTGCCGTTCTTCACATTCTCAGAGAGCAAGCCCAGCAGTTTCTCCATCTTGCTGACATCATCAAACTGCTCGAAGATAGTAGCACAAGACTCATAATCAGGATGCTGTTTTACGAAATTGAAAATCTTATCGTCCTTTGCCTTTTGCAGGGCAGGAGCCTTCTGCTCATACTCTGCCATGATGGTCTGCTGGGTCTCACCATTCTTGATTCTCTGGTTCAGGGAAGCTTCGTAATCTCTCAACTCCTTATTAGCATTCTCCAGCAGAACATCTACTTCATGATACTGCTGATAGAACTTAGAACCCGAAATATCGAAGCGGGTCTTTGCATCGCCCTTAACTTCAGCCTTCTCGCCAGGAACACAAGGCAGGTTGAACATAAACTGACCTGCACCACGATAAGTTTCAGGTGAGAGGAAAACGTATCCGGCTGCCTTATCAAGGTTTGCAGAATAGGTAAACTTGCCATTCTTCACCAAAACCGTATCCATCTTAACATTTCTGCCCTTGTAAACAAGTACAGAATCGGAATTGAAATTCTTCAAATCCACCTTCAACTGGAAGTTGCTCTTCTGAGCCATTGCAGCGGTTGATGCAAGCATCAGAGCCGCAGATAAAATCGCTGTTTTCATTTTTCTTTTATTATATTTATTCTGATTACACCTTATTATATATAGGGAACGAAGAACGCCTGGTTCGTCGTCATCCTTATTCTTCATACTCGGTAGTATCCTCAATACCCGCCTCGGCCAAAGCCTCCTTGCGCTCAACGCAGGTTCCGCATTTGCCACAATGCTTCTCACCGCCCTTATAGCAGCTCCAGGTTTCAGCATAGTCAATGCCCAACTTCTTGCCTATCTCCGCAATCTGCCCTTTGGTAATATTCGTATAAGGAGCCACCACGCGCACATCAACGAACGTTCCTGCTTCAGCAGCCTCATCTATCGCCTTGATAAACTCCGGACGACAGTCTGGGTAAATCGTATGATCGCCACCATGGTTAGCGATGAAAACTTTCTTCAGATTATTACTCTCAGCAATGCCGATGGCAATGCTCAGCATGATTCCATTACGGAAAGGAACCACCGTACTCTTCATATTATCATCAGCATAATGACCCTCAGGAATTGCATCGGCACCTTCAAGAAGAGAACTCTTGAAATACTGATGCATGAAACCCAAATCTATCGTAATATGCTTGATTCCCAAACGCTCACAATGCATCTTGGCGAAGGGAATTTCACGCTCGTTATGATTACTTCCATAGTTAAAACTAATGCCGAGTGCAATCTCGTCTTTCTTATCGTAGAGCAGCGTGATGCTATCCATGCCGCCGCTCACAATGATTACTGAATCCTTCATTTTACTTTGAATTTTGAACTGTATGATTACTTATTACTTCACCCGAACAGGCAGCGGAATGCTTCTTCCACCTTCCTTACGGGATGAATTTCTATCTTATATTTCTTATGGTCGAAACCATGATTGTTGTATTTCGGGATGATAATGTGCTGGAATCCCAGTTTTTCTGCCTCAGCAATACGCTGCTCGATGCGGCTCACCGGACGGACTTCACCGCTCAGACCTACCTCGCCTGCCATACACCAGCCTTGCTCAATAGGCGTGTCAACATTACTGCTCAATACGGCTGCCAACACACTCAAGTCCATGGCAGGATCGGTGACTCTCAATCCACCGGCAATATTCAGGAACACATCCTTCTGCATCAGTTTGAACCCCACACGTTTCTCCAGAACCGCCAGGAGCATGTTCAAACGGCGCTGGTCAAAACCCGTTGCCGAACGTTGCGGAGTTCCATAGGCAGCTGTTGAAACCAAAGCCTGCGTCTCTACCAGGAACGGGCGGACACCCTCGATGGCTGCGCTGATGGCAACACCCGAAAGCCCGTCATGATCTTCAGTAAGCAGCAACTCTGAAGGATTGCTCACCTGTCGGAGTCCGCCTTGCATCATCTCGTAGATTCCCAACTCAGAAGTACTTCCGAATCGGTTTTTGATGCTTCTCAAGATGCGGTACATGTAATGCTGGTCGCCCTCAAACTGAATTACCGTATCTACGATGTGCTCCAAAATCTTTGGTCCGGCAAGCGTTCCCTCCTTATTAATATGACCTATCAGAATGACCGGAATGCCACTCGTCTTGGCAAAACGGAGCAGGGAGGCTGCACACTCGCGAACTTGGGAAACAGAACCTGGCGAACTGTCAACCTCTTCTGTAGAGATAGTTTGGATAGAATCTATAACTATCAGCTGAGGAGCCACTTCCTGAATATGGCTGAAGATTTTCTCCAACTGTGTTTCACAGAGAACCGTAATATGATCAAAGGCTCCTTCTGATGAAAGAGAAGCCGTTTTCAGAGTGTCCGCAGAAGAGCCATCTCTGAGCATCGCCTGTCCTTTAGCCAACCGGTCGGCACGGAGTTTAATCTGATGGGCACTTTCCTCTCCGCTCACATACAGGATGCGGCGGTCAGTCATGTTCAGAATAGTCTGCAAGGTGAGCGTACTCTTACCGATTCCCGGTTCACCGCCCAGGAGCGTAATGCTGCCAGGGACCATTCCGCCACCCAGCACACGGTTCAGCTCCTCGTCCCTCATATCGATGCGCGGTTCATCAATCGCAGAAATATCGCGAAGTTTCATCGGCGCAGCGTCATGCTCGCTGTGCTGCCCGCCAAACATCGTGGCAACCCCACCATGACGCATGGTCATTCCGGCATTCTTCGCAGCCTGCGATCCGGAATCAGCAGCAATACGAATTTCCTTAAATGTATTCCATTGTCCGCAGCTAGGACATTTTCCCATCCATTTGGCACTTTCCTGTCCGCAATTGCTGCACACAAAAGCAATCTTATCTTTCGCCATTTTATCTCATTTATATGTAATAACGTTTTAACTGCGCACAAAGGTACTATTTATTATCGAAAAATCCAAAAAAAAAAGTAATTTGTTAAGAATATATTTCATTTCTCTCCATTTTGTTTAACAAATCAAGCAGAAGGAAGCGCAAAATACGAATTTTGCAAACCCGATATAGCAAACAGACGATTTCATCTACTAAAAATAATAAAAACCGCTACGATATTTTGCTGATTCAAATATAATTTGTATCTTTGCCTTCGGTTTTTGAAACCAGCAGAAAGGTTTAGAACAATAAATTAGTACATAAACTAAATAAATTTAGGTAAAATGAAAATTGAAGATTTTAACTTTGCCGGTCACAAGGCAATCGTGCGCGTTGACTTCAACGTGCCATTGGATGAAAATGGTAATGTAACAGACGACACTCGTATCCGCGGTGCCCTTCCTACATTGAAGAAGGTACTTGCAGACGGCGGTGCGCTCATCATGATGAGCCACATGGGTAAGCCAAAGGGCAAGGTTAAACCAGAGCTTTCTCTCTCTCAGATTGTTAAGAACGTATCAGACGCTCTCGGCGTAGACGTTAAGTTCGCTAAGGACTGCGGTAACGCTGATGCTGAAGCAGCTGCCTTGAAGCCAGGTGAGGCTCTCTTGCTCGAGAACCTCCGCTTCTATCCAGAAGAGGAAGGCAAGCCAGTTGGCGTTGAGAAGGGTACTCCAGAATTTGATGCTGCTAAGGCTGAGATGAAGGAGCGCCAGAAGAAGTTCGCTGCTAAGTTGGCTTCTTACGCTGACGTATATGTAATGGACGCATTCGGTACAGCTCACCGCAAGCACGCTTCTACAGCTGTCATCGCTGATTCTTTCGACAAGGATCACAAGATGCTCGGTTTCTTGATGGAGAAGGAAGTTAAGGCTGTTGACGCAGTTCTCGGCAACATCAAGCGCCCATTCACAGCTATCATGGGTGGTTCTAAGGTTTCTACTAAGATTGGTATCATCGAGAACCTGTTGACTAAGGTTGACAACTTGATTCTCTGCGGTGGTATGACTTATACATTCTCTAAGGCTCTCGGTGGCAAGATTGGTATGTCTATCTGCGAGGATGACAAGCTCGACGTTGCTCTCGACGTAATCAAGAAGGCTAAGGAGAACGGTGTAAACCTCGTACTCGGCACAGACTCTATCTGCGGTGACGACTTCAAGAACGACTGCAACACTCAGGTTTGCCCATCTAACAACATTCCTGACGGTTGGGAGGGTATGGACGCAGGTCCTGAGACTCGCAAGGCTTTCGCAGCTGCCATCAAGGGTGCCAAGACTATCCTCTGGAACGGTCCTGCAGGCGTATTCGAGTTCGACAACTTCGCTGGTGGTTCTAAGGCTATCGCTGAGGCAATCGCTGAGACTACTAAGGAAGGTGCATTCTCACTCATCGGTGGTGGTGACTCTGTAGCTTGTATCAACAAGTTCGGTTTGGCTGATCAGGTATCTTACATCTCTACAGGTGGTGGTGCACTCCTCGAGGCTATCGAGGGTAAGGTATTGCCAGGTGTAGCAGCTATCGAGAAGTAATCTCATGTCAAAAAGAAAACCATTTGCAAAAAAGGCTTGATTTTTTACAAGAAAAAATAGGTTGGAGGGCATCCTATGTGATGTCCTCCAATTTTCAGTTTTAATTGAATCCCTAATAATCTACAGATTCTCTCTATAAACAGAACTGTATCTTTCATTTAAAACAAGCAACAGAAAACATAAATTCTAAAATAATTTGGTAAACTACAGGAATATAATTTTCTGATTTTAAAACGAATACATGGATTGGATTGTTAATCTCTTCACCAATACCGAGTCGGTGGCTCACATCGCCCTACTCTACGCTATCGTGATAGCTATTGGTGTTTACCTCGGAAAGATAAAGATTGGCGGCATTTCATTAGGTGTCACCTTTGTTCTCTTCGCAGGTATTTTGGCTGGCCACGTTGGCTTCACCGGTCCAAAGGAAATTCTCACATTCGTGCAAGACTTCGGCTTGATCCTCTTCGTCTTCATGATTGGTCTCCAGGTAGGACCTGGCTTCTTCGAGAGTTTCAAGAAAGGTGGTGTTACACTCAACATGCTTTCGGCTAGCGCTATTCTGCTCAACATCCTCGTGATGTTTGGTTGCTATTATCTCTTCTTTGATACGAGCAACCCTAACAACCTGCCTATGATGGTAGGTACTCTCTATGGTGCGGTTACTAATACTCCGGGTCTTGGTGCTGCCAACGAGGCTTTGCTCAGCGTCTTCCCTAATGGTGCTCCAAGTATTGCCAATGGTTATGCATGTGCTTATCCTCTTGGTGTAGTGGGCATTATCGGTGCTACTATCCTTATCAAGTACATCTGTAAGATTAATACTGCTGATGAGGAAGAACAGCTTAACGAAGAAGATGCTGCCAACCCACACGCTAAGGCCCATAACATGCACTTGCGCGTGGAAAATGCTTATATTACAGGCAGAACGCTGAGAGAAGTTTCAGAGTTCTTGAACCGTGACATTGTATGTTCACGACTGCTCCACAATGGCGAGGTGAGCATTCCTAACAGCAAGACTAAGTTTGAGGTTGGAGACGAATTGCTCGTTGTATGTGCAGAGGCTGATGCAGAAGCCATCAAGGCTTTTATCGGACCAGAGGTTGAAGCTGAATGGGACCGCGAGAAGGATGAAGTACAGCATTTTGTTTCTCGCCGTATCGTCGTTACCCGTCCGGAAATGAACGGTAAGACCTTGGGTAAGATGCACTTCTCCAGCGTATACGGCGTTAACGTAACCCGTATTTCCCGTCAGGGAATGGACATCTTTGCAGGCAGAAACCACCACTTCCACGTAGGTGATAAGATCTTGGTTGTAGGTCCTGAAGAGAATGTGAACCGTGTGGCTGAAATTATGGGCAACTCTGTAAAGCGCCTCGATGCGCCTAACATTGCCACTATCTTCGTAGGCATTATGGTAGGTATTATCTTCGGTTCTCTCCCATTTGCCATTCCGGGAATGCCGGTGCCTTTGAAGTTGGGTATTGCCGGAGGTCCGCTTATCATCGCCATCCTCATCGGCCGTTTCGGCTATCGCATGAAGCTGGTAACTTATACGACGACTTCGGCTAATATGATGCTGCGAGAAATAGGACTTGTACTCTTCCTGGCGAGTGTGGGAATCAAGGCTGGAGCCGGATTCTGGGACACAGTAGTACAGGGTGACGGTTTGAAATATGTGGGATGTGGTTTCCTCATCACCGTTATTCCTATCCTCATCATCGGTACGATTGCCCGCCTGAAGTTTAAGTTCAACTACTTCACCATCATGGGTATGCTCGCCGGTACTTACACAGACCCTCCTGCATTGGCTTATGCAAATGCTTCTTGCTCAAAGGAGGCTCCAGCTGTAGGATACTCTACGGTTTATCCATTGAGCATGTTCCTCCGTATCTTTACAGCCCAGATAGTGGTGCTGTTCTTCTGCGGAGCGTAAGACTTACAAAAGTTAACAAAACAACTGAAAATAGTTATAAATTATAAAAGAGGTGCACAAAGACAAAAATTTGTGCACTTTTTTTGTTGTCTTTTCAGAAATTCTTCGTACCTTTGAGCACAAGAAACAAACCTAATGAATCTTCTAGGAACAGCTATCGTTCCTATATGATGCAGATTTTTTCGAAAAATGAAACAATAACCCTATAAACGTTAGTAAGCGTATGAAGAAATTGGGATTTCTGATAACCATACTAGTCATCACGTCCTTGCCCGCTTGGAGTCAAGGAGCCAAAAGTATCCGCATTACAGAGGTGATGACCGACAACCGTACCAATCTTGTAGATGAGTACGGGCAGCACAAACCATGGGTGGAATTGAGCAATTCCTCCTTTACCACGTATAATGTGCGTGGTATGTTCCTAACCACCGACCGAAGGGTTCTCGACAAGAAAATGTCGCCTGAAGCTCGTCGACAGTTGATGTGTCCATTGCCTAACAATGAACCACGAACCACACTGGGAGGCAAGAAGAGCATCGTTATCTTCGACAGCAGTTCCTGGTACCAGGATGGCAGGAACGGACAACATTGGAAGGCAAAGAATTCTTCCAACTCGGGACCTTTTCATCTCAATCTTATTCTACAGGAAAAGATGCCCAACTGGATAGCACTCTATGACGGAAATGCCGTTGACCTGATTGACTCCGTAAGCGTGCCAGTGTTGGCTGCCGATGAGAGTTTTGAACTGAGTAAGGACCTCAAGACATGGGAGAAAGCCATTGCCGGATCAGTAACTCCAGGCTATCTGCCTCAAAACACAGGTTTGAGTAAAGCCCAGCAATTGAAGAAAAGCGACCCATACGGAATAGGAATCGCCGTACTTTCAATGGGAATCGTATTTGCCTGCCTTGCTCTCCTCTTCATCGTGTTCTGGGTTTTCGGAACCTACATGAAACATAAACAGCGCATCGCCCGTGCTACTGAGAAGCACGCCACCTTATTATATAAGACAGGAAAGAAGACCATCGAGGTTACTCAAGGCCTCAGTCATAAGACCAACGTGATTCTGAAAGATGGTTTAGAAACCAAGGGTATTGATAAGGAGATTTACATGGCAGTCATCTCCCTTGCACTACAGGAATATCTGGAAGATGTTCATGATGTAGAACCAGGCATTATCACCATCAAGCCAAAACAGACCAGATGGAATGCTCCGAAATTCAACAACAACAATAACAACGTTAAAATATAAAAACTATGGCAAAGTACGAATATAAGGTTAAAGGCGTAGATTACGTCGTTGAAATACAGGATATTGAAGGCAATATCGCCAATGTAACCGTGAATGGAATTCCATTCGAAGTGGAAATGAAACAGCCGGTTAAGAGCAGTAAGCAGAAAGTAAAGTTAACTGATGGACAAAACAACATTTCTGCCAGCTCTGTTGCAAGCGCAGGTTCTGCTGCAGGTTCAAGTTCTGCAGCAAGTTCTGATTCTGCTTCATCAAGCAAACAGGCAACTCCTGCTGCAGGCAAACCAGTTGTTGCCCCTCTGCCTGGCACTATCAACGAAATCAAGGTGAAAGTCGGTGACAAGGTGAACACAGGCGATACTGTTGTCGTTCTCGAAGCCATGAAGATGCAGAACAGCATCGATGCAGAAACTTCGGGAACCATTACCAGCATCAACGTGAACGAGGGAGACGCAGTAATGGAAGGAGACACGCTTGTTACAATCGCGTAATAAGCTGTTTAGACAAAAAGCTAATGATTACTCTTCACAATCAAAAGACTAATCATAAAGTTCAATGTTCAACTTTCAAAGTTCAAAGTAAATCAATGTCTAACTTTCAAAGTTCAAAGTAAATTATGGATTTCATCATACAAAACTTCAATGAGTTTCTTACCTTTACGGGCTTTGCCAACGCCTCGGCAGGAAACCTCATCATGATTCTAGTGGGAGCACTCTTTATCTGGCTCGCCATCAAGAAAGATTTTGAGCCGCTGCTTCTGGTTCCTATCGGATTGGGAATCATTCTTGGCAACATTCCATTCCGTGCCGATGCAGGACTCGAAATAGGTTTATACGAAGACAACTCCGTTCTGAACATCTTCTACCAGGGAGTGAAACAGGGCTGGTACCCGCCACTCGTATTTCTGGGCATTGGAGCCATGACCGACTTCTCTGCGCTCATTTCCAACCCGAAGCTCATCCTGATTGGAGCCGCTGCCCAATTTGGAATCTTCGGCGCATATATGGTTGCACTGGCTCTGGGATTCGAACCTAACCAGGCAGCTGGCATTGCCATTATCGGAGGAGCAGACGGACCAACCGCCATCTTCCTGAGCAGCAAACTGAGTCCGAACCTCATGGGAGCCATTGCGGTTTGCGCCTACTCTTACATGGCACTGGTGCCTGTAATCCAGCCACCTTTGATGCGACTACTTACAACCAAGAAAGAGCGCGTCATCAAGATGAAACCGGCACGTCAGGTTTCACAGACCGAAAAGATTCTCTTCCCTATCATCGGTCTGCTTCTCACCACCTTTATCGTTCCATCCGGTTTGCCATTATTAGGAATGCTGTTCTTCGGAAATCTTCTGAAAGAGAGTGGAAAGACAACTCGACTCGCCAAGACAGCAAGCAGTAGCTTGAATGATATTGTCGTTATCCTCCTCGGCCTGACCGTAGGCTGTTCTACCCAGGCTTCAGAGTTTCTGACATTAAACACCATCAAAATCTTTGCTCTCGGTGCTCTTGCTTTCATCATCGCATCGGCAAGCGGGATCTTATTCGTCAAGCTGATGAATCTCTTCTTGCCAAAAGGCAAGAAACTGAACCCACTTATTGGAAACGCCGGAGTGAGTGCCGTACCAATGAGTGCACGCATCTCCAACAACCTAGGTCTGGAATACGACCGCCACAACTTCCTTCTCATGCACGCCATGGGACCAAACGTTGCGGGAGTCATCGGTTCTGCCGTTGCAGCCGGAGCTTTGCTGGGATTCTTCAATTAAAAGTTGAGCCACCAAGCTATCCCTCCAGGATAAGCACATAAAAAAATAGAATCGCCCTGAAAGGACAAAAGCATCTTACATTCAATGCTTTCCCTTTCAGGGCGACTTTTTTATTTTTTTTAGCTCTTAACCCGCATTCGCATTTTTCCTTCAAAGGAAATGATAACCTCAACCTGATAACTCAAACTGCTGTCAGGCATTGCCAGAACAGCAAGATAATGAATGCCAGATTCATCTATCTTATTGAATACGATGTCGCTCAATATAGACTGGTCCAAGAAAGAAGCAGGAACCTGCTTATCGAAATCCTTCTTATGAAAATCACGAGAGAACAGACAGTTGGCACCATGATAAACATGCAAGTTCACAATATTATCATAATAAACATTGTCTACCTCAACACCATCATCATTATAAGAACTCTTGTAGACCTTATAACTTGTTGGGTTAACCTGTACGTAGAGATGATATTTCTCATCGCCCCTTACAACCACCGTATCACGTTTAATCAGCGTATTCTGATTCAGCGCCACGGAAGCATGGTTGTGGATGAACTGCTGCAAATAAGACTTATCTTCCGTCTTCACCAGCTTAACCACATCCCCATTCTGCACTTTAAACTGGAAAATATGCTCAGCCTGTTTTACAATCGGATATTTTGCAAGATTAGCACCCTTCATTACAAGCGTATCGCCAGCAATGTAGAAGTAGACAGGCTGACTGGTTGAATCAGGATAATAAATCGTATCGCCTTTTACGCGGAACGCCACATCATCCTCATCGTCATCGTTCAACCAAATGCCTTGCAACATCTTCTTAGCCGCAGTATCTTCCTTCACTTCCTGTTGCTTTTCGACCTTCTGCCCACAAGCAACAAGAGTCAAGATACAACTGAGCAGCCATAAATTAACTATCTTTTTCATGATGAGTTCTTTAAATAAATTAATCGGTAAAAGCTGATGCCAATTCTACTCGAAATAATCAGCCTCTTCGAAAGACTTTGCCTTGATTCTGTCTTTTTCTGACGTAAGCACCTCAACTCCTTCAATAGGCCATTTTATTCCGATAGTAGGATCATCCCAATGAATACTGGCTTCGTAATCAGGAGCATAAACATTATCTACTTTATAAGTAAAGATGACTTCGTCACTCAGTACCAGGAAACCATGGGCAAAACCGCGAGGAATGAAAAACTGACGTTTGTTCTCTCCACTCAGTTCAACCATTACATATTTACCGAAAGTCTTACTGCCCTTTCTCAAGTCAACAGCTACATCCAGCACGCGGCCTTTGATGACACGCACCAACTTAGCCTGCGAGAATTCACCTTTCTGATAGTGCAAACCTCTGAGCACACCACGAGCCGACATCGATTCATTGTCTTGCACAAACTCCACATGCCCTCCAACGTGAGCATCAAAGTCAGCCTGCTTCCATGCTTCAAAGAAATAGCCGCGAGCATCTTCAAATACCCGAGGTTCTATCAGCCAGACTCCTTCAATTTCTGTCTCTGTATATTTCATTGATTTATACCTTATTTATTTTAGGCACAAAGGTAATACTTTTTCCCGAAACGACAAAACAAATTAGACTTTTTATGATTTCATCGAAAATTTTCTCTATTTTCTGTTGGTCATTTCCGAAAAAATCACTACCTTTGCAAACGTGAATAGACTAGAAAGACATATAGAGATCCTACTTTTGAGCAACGATTGCGTGATTGTCCCAGGATTTGGTGGCTTCATGGCTCATCATGTAGATGCGCGTTACGATGGCAGAGACAGCATGTTTTTGCCACCGCTGAGAACTATTGGCTTTAACCCACAGCTCCAGATGAACGATTCTCTCCTTGCACTTTCGTATGTTGAAGCATACGACATCAGCTATCCGGAAGCTTTGAACCGCATTGCTGATGAAGTGACAGAGATGCGTCAGACTCTGGAGAATTCAGGAAAATTTGAACTGAATGATATTGGCACCATCATATTGAACGAAGACGGAAATTATACCTTCGAACCATGCGAGGCGGGCATTCTTACCCCTGAGTTGTATGGTTTGGGTGGCTTAAACATGCTCCCACTCGCGCAGATTTCTGCAGAAGAGGTTCAGAAGACTGAAGATTCTGCTGCTTCAATCATTGAAATGCCAGCAAAGACAGTAGAAAACAATCGTACAGAAAGCGAAGTCAAGAATCAGGATAGTAACCAGAAGATGGAGAGTGGACTCTCTGTCAACAATTCTGTGTTCGTTAACGAAGAAGAATCAAATGCCGAATTCATCAGCATCAAGAAGAGCTGGTTGCGCAATATTGCAGCAGCCTGCATCGCTCTCATTGCATTCTTCACCTACTCTTCTCCATTGGGAACCCCAACCGTTCAGAAGAGCCAAATCGACACAGGCATGCTGAACCGCATCATGCCTAAGGAGATTAATAAGGTTGCGCAACCTCAAGAACTGGTTCTTAGTACAGAATCACAGGCAGAAGAGAGCATTCCTGCCAAGTCTGTCAACATGACTCAGGACAACGAATTGCAAACAGCTTCTTCTTACTATAGCATCGTTTTGGCAAGTCGTGTTACCAAGCGCAATGCTGCGAGCTATGCTGAACTTCTCCAAAACAAGGGATTCAAGGAAGCTAGGGTGTTAATTACGGATAATAATGTAAAAGTTATATACGGAACATACTCTACCGAGGGCGAAGCTTATACTGCTCTCAACCGTTTACACAACTATGATGCTTTTACTGACGGCTGGATTACGAAAGTGAAAGAATAGTTGATAGTTAAGAGTTTATAGCTTATAGCTAGAACAAATAGCAAGGAGTATCGGAAACTTCTACAACACATTATTATAATAAAGACAGAAAAGTAAGAAAAAGAATATGAAAAGAGTACGTTGTCCTAAATGCGATAATTTTATCACCTTCGATGAGACCAAGTATCAGGTAGGTCAGAGTCTCGTTTTCGTTTGTCCTAATTGCAATAAGCAGTTTGGCATCCGAATGGGAGTTTCCAAGCTCCGCGAAACTCGCAAGGAGGAAAAACTTGACGAGAATGCCAACGAGAAGGGATACGGTTCTATCGTTGTCATCGAGAACGTATTCGCTTACAAACAGGTCATCCCGCTCCAGTTAGGCGACAACATCATCGGCCGCTACATGAAGAACAGCGGAATCAACTGCCCTATCGAAACCGTAGACCCAAGCGTTGACATGAACCATTGCGTAATCAACGTTAGCCGCGACAAGAAAGGCAAATTGAAATATGTACTCCGCGATGGACCAAGTTATACAGGAACTTTCGTTGACAATGAGATTCTGGGTGACAGAGAACGCCGCGTTATCGAAGACGGAACCCTGTTCACCATCGGAGCAACTTCTATCATTCTCCGCACAGCAGACAGTGAAGAAGAAAACTAAGAAGTTTCGATTATCAAAATAAACACTTCAAAAGGGGCAATTAGATGTTGGTTTACATTCAATTGCTCCTTTTTCACTTAACGGAAACGTAAAAACACGCCATATTTCTAACTTTCTGAAAGAAATCTACTATATTTCGTAATCTTTTTGCTTTTATTTTCTTTAAATTAAAAGAAAATGTGTACCTTTGCATCGAAAAATAAGAAATAGAAACGAATTACGTTAGGTTATGGATGTAGCAATCGTAAAATATAATGCCGGAAATATCTATTCCGTAGTCAACGCCATGAAGCGTTTAGGCATCGAACCTGTACTTACAGATGATGCAGAAATGCTCCAGAAGGCTGACCGCATTCTCTTCCCAGGACAAGGCCAGGCAAGAGAAGCAATGGAATATTTGAAGGCTCATCAGCTTGATCAAGTAATCAAGAACTTGAAGCAACCCGTCCTGGGCATTTGTGTAGGACAGCAACTCTTGTGCCGCCATTCGGAAGAAGGTGACGTAGATTGCATCGGAATCTTTGATGTAGATGTAAAGCGATTCCTGCCTCAGAAACACGAAGACAAGGTGCCTGCTATGGGCTGGAATGAAATCTATGATTTGAAGACTGACCTTTATAAGGGGTTCGGAAACAGAATGGATTCTGACTCAGACAAGTCTACCGCTGATGCACTGCTTCATCCCTACTCCTATTTCGTACATAGTTATTATGTGCCACTCTGCGAGGAGACCATTGCCAAGGCAGAATACATTCTTCCTTATAGCGCATCGCTCCACAAAGATAATTTCTATACCTGCCAGTTCCATCCGGAAAAGAGCGGAAAGGTGGGAGAACGGATTTTAAAGAATTTTTTAGAGATAAAATAAAAGAGAAAATACAAATATGATAGAATTAATTCCAGCTATCGACTTGATAAATGGCCAGTGTGTTCGGCTTACCAAAGGCGATTACGACCAGAAGAAGGTTTACAATGACAATCCTGCCGAGATTGCAAAACAGTTTGAGCAGATGGGCTTCAAACGCCTTCATGTAGTAGACCTCGATGGAGCCAAGTCAAAGCACATCGTAAATGATGCGGTGTTGAAGGCCATTACCACAGAAACCTCTCTCGTGGTTGATTTCGGTGGCGGAATCAAGACCGAAGAAGATATTGAGAAAGCTTTTGCTGCAGGAGCAAGCATGGTTACAGTGGGCAGCATTGCCGTCACCAATCCTGAACTCTTCATGCAATGGCTAGACAAGTATGGAGCAGACCGCCTGATTCTGGGAGCCGACGTAAGAAACGGAAAGATTTCTATCAACGGATGGAAAGAAGATTCTTCTGAAGATCTCCTTCCTTTCCTGAAAAAGTACATCGATAAAGGCGTACGCAATGTTCTCTGCACAGAAATCAGCAAAGACGGAACGCTGCAGGGACCTGCCATAGAACTCTACAAAGAAGTAATGGCTGCCTATCCTCAACTGCATCTTATCGCCTCAGGCGGAGTGAGTTGCAACGAAGACATCGAAGCATTGGAAACTGCAGGAATTCCTGCCGTAGTATTTGGAAAAGCTTTCTACGAAGGGAAAATCGATGTTAAGAAACTAGTTAATAGTTAAATAGTTGACAGTTAATATTAATAGCTGACAGTTGATTGCTCGGAGCTATTCTCGACACGCCCTGTAAGGGCAAAAGCTTCAATCGATAAGAATTAAAATACAATGGTGAAAATTCAAAGTAAAAGCAAAGGATTAGCTAAACGAATCGTTCCTTGTCTTGATGTAAAGAACGGCGAGACGGTAAAGGGAACCAATTTCGTAAACCTTCGCAGCGCTGGTGACCCGGTAGAACTGGGAAAAGCTTATAGCGATGCTGGAGCCGATGAGCTCGTATTCCTCGATATTACAGCGAGTTTCGAAGAGCGCAAAACCTTTACGGATATGGTAACCCGCGTGGCTGCCGAAATCAATATCCCATTTACTGTGGGAGGTGGAATCAATGAACTCAAAGATGTTGACCGCCTGCTCAACGCAGGAGCCGACAAGGTTAGCATCAACAGTGCTGCCATCCGACATCCGGAGCTCATCGATGAAATTGCCAACCATTATGGCTCACAGGTTTGCGTATGCGCCATTGATGCACGTCTCGATTCTGACGGCTGGCACTGTTATGTAAAAGGCGGAAGAGAACGGGTGGAACTAGGACTGTTTGACTGGGCTAAGGAAGTAGCCGACCGGGGGGCCGGTGAAATTCTCTTTACCAGTATGGATCATGACGGTGTGAAACAGGGATTCGCAAACGAAGCCCTCGCCCGTCTTGCTGAAGAAGTAAGCATTCCTATCATCGCCTCAGGAGGTGCAGGAAAAATGGAGCATTTCCGCGATGCGTTCACCCAAGGCAAGGCAGATGCTGCCCTGGCAGCCAGCGTGTTCCACTTTGGCGAGATTGCCATTCCTGACCTCAAGAAATACCTGAGAGAAGAAGGAATCAACGTGAGAATATAGAACACGGGGAATATAATAATGTAAGAAAATAAAAACAAGATAAAATGGAAATAGATTTCGAAAAATTAGGCGGACTGGTTCCTGCCATCATCCAAGACGCAGTTACAAAGAACGTCTTGATGCTAGGCTTCATGAATCAGGAAGCATACGATAAGACAATAGCAACCAAAAAGGTAACATTCTGGAGCCGTTCACGCAACTGCCTCTGGACAAAAGGTGAAACATCAGGCAACTTCCTGAATCTCGTTAGCATTCAGAACGACTGCGATAACGACACCTTGCTGGTTAAGGTTCACCCAGATGGTCCAACCTGCCACAAAGGTACAGACACCTGCTGGGCAGAAGAAAATACACTCAACCCAATCCTCTTTCTCTCAGAGCTTCAGGACTTCATCAACAAGCGCCACGAAGAAATGCCAGAGGGAAGCTACACTACCAGCCTCTTCAAGAAAGGCGTTAACAAAATGGCACAAAAGGTTGGAGAAGAAGCTGTTGAAACCATTATCGAAGCCACAAACGGCAACAACGAGAAACTCATTTACGAGAGTTCAGACCTTCTCTATCACCTCATCGTTCTGCTCACAAGCAAGGGCTTGAGAATAGAAGATGTTGTGAAAGAACTTCAGATGCGTCACGATCCGGAATGGGATAAGAAACGCCGCGTTGCCAAGAGCAAGGGCGAAATGAAATAACAAACTAACATTAAGGAGAAAAAAATAGAAGATGTTAATAGATTATCAGAACGTCAGCATATATCAGGCCGACAAGTGCGTGCTCCAAAACATCAATTTCCATATTGACGAAGGAGAATTTGCCTACCTTATTGGAAAAGTCGGCTCTGGTAAAAGTTCGCTATTAAAGACACTTTATTGCGAACTAGATCTTGTAGAAGGCGAAACCGAGAAGGCTGAAATTCTCGGCAGAGACCTCAAAACTATAAGGCGAAAGGAGATTCCGGCTCTGCGTAAGGAATTGGGAATCATCTTTCAGGATTTCCAGCTGCTACACGACCGCACCGTTCGCAAGAACTTTGAATTCGTACTCAAGGCAACAGGCTGGAAAAACAAAAAAGACAGAGAAAAGCGTATCGAAGAGGTGCTCAACGAAGTAGGCATGATTGATAAAATCGACAAGATGCCTCATGAGCTCTCAGGTGGTGAGCAGCAGCGTGTAGCCATTGCCCGCGCCATTCTCAATAATCCTAAAATCATCATCGCCGATGAGCCTACAGGCAATCTCGACCCAGAGACTGCCAGTAACATCGTGAGTCTGCTGAAAGACATCACCAAACAAGGCACAGCTGTTGTGATGACAACCCATAACATCCCGATGCTCGACAAATTCCCAGGCATCGTTTACCGCTGTAAGGAAGGTGTGCTCTACGACGTAACCAACGAGTACAACCACATCGACCTCACAGAGGATGGAGAAGATAATTAAGTGAAATAATTAAATAAAATTACGACTATGAAGGTAATGAAATTCGGAGGTACTTCTGTAGGCTCACCAGAGCGCATGAAGGGAGTAGCCTCTTTGGTTACAGAATCAGGTGAACCAACTTTCATCGTATTGTCTGCGATGAGCGGTACAACAAACTCTCTCGTTGAGATCTCTGACTATCTTTACAAGAAGAATCCAGAGGGCGCCAACGAGGTAATCAACAACTTGGAGAAGAAATACATGCAGCATGTAGAAGAACTCTACTCTACCGAGGAGATGAAAAATACAACTCGTGAGTTCTTGCAGGGCGAATTCAACTATCTCCGCTCATTCACCAAAGACCTCTTCACTTCTTTCGAGGAGAAGAGCATCGTGGCTCAGGGCGAGATGATGAGCACCAACATGGTTGTAAACTACTTGAAGGAACAGGGTGTAAAGGCCGTATTGCTCAGTGCATTAGACTTTATGCGCACTGACAAGAACGCAGAACCGGATCCTCAGTACATCAAGGAGAAGTTGGCTGCTATCATGGAGCAGAACCAGGGCTATCAGATTTACATCACTCAGGGATTCATCTGCCGCAACGCATACGGCGAGGTTGACAATCTGCAGCGTGGCGGTAGCGACTACACCGCATCTCTTATCGGTGCAGCTCTCCCAGCTGACGAAATTCAGATCTGGACCGATATCGACGGAATGCACAACAACGACCCTCGTGTCGTAGAGCACACTGAGGCAGTACGCCAGTTGAACTTCGAGGAGGCTGCAGAGTTGGCTTACTTCGGTGCCAAGATTCTCCACCCTACCTGTGTTCAGCCAGCTAAGTATGCAGGCATCCCTGTACGCTTGAAGAACACCATGGATCCTAAGGCCGACGGTACAATCATCGACAATGTCATCGTACGCGGCAAGATCAAGGCTGTTGCTGCCAAGGACAACATCACAGCCATCAAAATCAAGAGTAGCCGCATGTTGCTCGCTACAGGTTTCCTACGCAAGGTATTCGAAATCTTCGAGAGCTATCAGACTCCAATTGATATGATTGCTACTTCAGAGGTGGGTGTCAGCATGAGTATTGATAATGATTCTCATCTTAACGACATCGTAAACGAGCTGAAGAAATATGGTACAGTAACTGTAGATTCTGATATGTGCATCATCTGCGTTGTAGGTGATTTGGACTGGAGCAACGTTGGCTTCGAGACCATCGCTACCGATGCGATGAAGAATATTCCTGTACGCATGATTTCTTATGGTGGTTCTAACTACAACATCTCATTCCTCATCAGAGAGAAAGATAAGAAGCAGGCATTACAGAACTTGAGCAACGTATTGTTCGAGAAGAAGTAATGCAAATGAAAACGAAGAGTGAAAAGTGAAGAATTCGTATGTAATGCTTCCTATCCACTCTTCGTTGGATATTCTGATTTACTATAAATTGGATATTCTGATTTAACTATAATAAGGTATTAATTTAAGATTAAGTGAAATGAAAGGTACATTTCCGATAGATAAGTTTCAGGAGATACAGACTCCGTTCTACTATTACGACACCAATGTGTTGCGCCAGACATTGAAAACCATCAATGAAGAGGCTGGCAAGCACGAGGGATTTGAAGTGCACTATGCCGTAAAGGCAAATGCTAACCCTAAGGTGCTCAATATCATCTGTCAGGCTGGTTTAGGAGCCGACTGTGTGAGCGGAGGAGAAATTCAGGCAGCCATCAAAGCCGGATTTCCAGCCAGCAAGATTGTTTACGCTGGTGTAGGCAAAAGCGATTGGGAAATCAACCTCGGATTGGAGAAAGGCATCTTCTGCTTCAATGTAGAGAGTATTCCGGAGTTGGAAATCATCAATGAACTGGCTGAAAAACAGAATAAGATTGCGCAGGTTTGTTTCCGCATCAATCCGGATGTCGGCGCCCATACGCATGCAAACATCACAACAGGTCTGGCAGAAAACAAGTTCGGAATTGCCATGCGCGACATGGAAGCCGTAATCGAAGAGGCTGCCAAGATGAAGAACATCCAGTTCCTCGGACTGCACTTCCACATCGGAAGCCAGATCCTCGACATGGGGGATTTCGAGGCACTCTGCAACCGTATCAACGAACTTCAGAACCAGCTTGAAGCACATCACATCGTTGTGAAGAACATCAATGTGGGAGGCGGATTGGGCATTGACTATAATCATCCAAACCGACAGCCAATCCCTAATTTCAAGGATTATTTCGATACATACGCAAAGAAACTGAAGTTGCGCGATGGTCAGAAGCTTCACTTCGAGTTGGGCCGCGCTGTAGTGGGTCAGATGGGTTCTCTCATCACCAAGACACTCTACATCAAGCAGGGCACAGCCAAACAGTTTGCCATTGTGGATGCAGGAATGACCGACCTTATCCGTCCTGCTCTCTATCAGGCTTACCATAAGATTGAAAACATCTCAAGCGATGAACCTGTAGAAACTTACGACGTAGTAGGTCCTATCTGCGAATCAAGCGATGTCTTCGGCAAGGCTGTCGACATCAACAAAGCCCATCGCGGCGACCTCATCGCCCTCCGCTCAGCCGGAGCCTATGGTGAGATTATGGCGAGCCAGTATAACTGTCGCCAGTTGCCAAAGGGGTATATTACAGAAGACTTTTAATATAGTTGAAAGTTAAAAGTTAAGAGTTTATAGGATTCTCCTTTCTCTAGCTTTCTATATTACGAGAAAAAGAAAATGATGATCATTAGTACAACTACTATAATAGCAGGCGCAGTGGTGGTTTTATTGGCGGTTCTCGGATCGCTGATAAATCCATTTCTGCGCTCGTTGCGCTTTCAAAAAACAGAAACGGCAGAGAATCAACCTCCTGTCAGTATACTCATTACCGCACACGATAATCTTGCTGAATTGGAGAGGAATCTCCCTATGTTCCTGCGTCAGCAGTACACTGCCGACTATCAGGTAATCGTAGTCTGCCAGAGTACAGATGGCGAGACACAGGATTTTCTGAAGCGAACAGCAGCCGAGAACCCTCATCTGTATTATACTTACATTCCTGAGAGTTCACGCTACATGAGCCGCAAGAAATTGCAGATTACACTGGGTGTGAAGGCAGCCAAACATGAATGGATTATTTTGACAGAACCTAATTGCCGCCCAAGCAACGACAAGTGGCTGCAAACCATGGTCCGTCAATGTCAGGACCCCAACCATCTGGTATTGGGATATGTAGCCCTTGATGAGGAAACCAAGAGCGTACGCCGTTTCGACAGCATCCGCAAGGCTTACTATGTTTTGCGCCGTGCCCAGCAGACCTATGGTTATCGCAGCCACATGCCAAACGTAGCGTTCCGCAAGAGCGACTTCATGAAGGAACAGGGCTATCAGGGCAACCTGGAATATGTTCGCGGCGAATACGATTTTCTCGTCAACAAGTATGCCCATTGTGGCGATACAGCTACAGAACTGGATTGCGATGCATGGCTCATCCGCGAAGCACCATCGAACAAGAGCTGGCACAATGCCCACCTCTATCTGCAGGCTTCACGCAAGAGTTTGGAAAGAGCCGGTTCCATGCGAACCCTCATGTTCTTTGACCATCTCATGCCACATCTCAGCCTGATAGCAACACTGGCTGTTGCAGCCTACTCTATCCTCATGAAGAATTGGATTCTTACAGGATGCGCAGGTTTCAGTTTCCTCCTGCTGTTCATCGTGAGAATGCTGATAGCCAACAAGGCCATCAAACACTTTGATGACGGAATAGCGATGTTCAAACTGCCATTCTTCGAATATGGAATTATCTGGAGAAATCTGGCTACCAAATTGCGCTATTGGCGGGCTGACAAAAACGATTTCACTTCTCATAAACTCTAAACAGGCAAAAAGGAAGTAACAGTCTATCAGAATAATAACAGTTAAAAATAACCGACAGAACGATGAAAGTATATTTGTTCATTTCCAACCATAAGAAGTTGCTGAAGATGTATCTTCCATACATCGAAGCCTTGAATAAACAGCTCGACATCACCAACAGTCTGGTTGATGCCGACATTGTGTTGGTTATAGGAGCATGGACATGGCAGGGAGCCCAGATAGCCAAGAAAGCAAAGCAGATGGACATTCCCTACATCGTTTGTCCACTAGGCGATATTTCTGAGAGAAACTGCAAGAACCCTTACTTGAAGCGTTCACTGCAACACTCTATGTATCAGAAAGCCATGTACGCCAAAGCCAACCTCATAGTAGCTACTACCCCTATGGAGAAAAACTATCTGGAAAAGAAAGGTTGGAACAAGCGCATCGCCCTGATTCGCTATGCAGGCTACAGTCATCTTACCAACACTGAAGCCATGATGCAAAACTGGCAGGAGACGGATGAGGAGACGCTGGCAGTCTTCGAGCAGCAAAAGGCAGAAGCCATCGCTGCCCAAACCAAACAGGCAATCATCGCACAGATTATGCAGATAAAAAGCCGCATGCCGCATCAGAATATTCCGCAAAAATATCTTGACGATTTACACACTCTCCTCTATGCTGATGATTATGATGAGGATGCTATCAAGCAAGAACTGGCAGAGAAGAAACTCTCTTCCTATGCCGCCTCCGTTTTCCAGACCATGACAGATAAAACAGGACTCACAGAAGGCTTCATGCCGATTCCTGCCAAAAAGGGCAGAAAGAGTAAAGAGATTCTGAAATTTGTGAAATAAAAGAAATCTGAAGTTTGTGAAATAAGAAGAAATGAACTTAGATAGAATAGAACAGCAGGCTGGTCATCTGCCAGCTTACCAGATAGCCGACTCTGTCAATGAAGCATTGATGGAGTCGGCTAACCTTGTTATTACAGCTCCTCCTGGAGCCGGTAAATCTACCCTCCTCCCGCTCACCATTCTGCGGGGCATGAGTGATCAGGCATTGGAAGGCTTCATCCATGATCATCTTAAAAGTCAGGGTAAGATTCTGATGCTCGAACCGCGCCGCCTGGCTGCTCGCCAGATTGCCGAACGGATGGCGCAGATTCTGGGAGAGCCCGTGGGCAAAACCATCGGCTATCGGGTAAGATTCGAAAGCAAGGTTTCGGATGAAACACGCATCGAAGTCCTTACCGAGGGCATTCTCACCCGAATGCTGGTCAATGATGCTACACTCGAAGGCGTTTCGTGCCTCATCTTTGATGAGTTTCATGAGCGCAGCATCAATTCCGATCTGGCGTTAGCGCTGGCCCGGCAAACACAGGAAATCATCCGCCCCGACCTGAAGCTCATTATCATGTCAGCAACAATCGATGCTTCTATCATCTGTCAGGCACTTCAGGCTCCGCTTATCGAGAGTAAAGGCAGAATGTTTCCGATAGAAACCATTTATGCAGACCACGACATCGACAGATATCAGGTAGCGCAGGAAATGGCAGCCACTATCTGTCAGGCTTTCAGAAACCAGGAAGGCGACATTCTTGCCTTTCTGCCGGGACAGGGAGAAATCATGAAATGCGAAGAACTGCTTCGCTCTGTCCTGCCCTCAGCCACTCTTTACCCGCTATACGGTAACCTCTCGCCAGAAAAGCAGCGGCTCGCAATCGCTCCTTCCAAACCGGGTGAACGGAAAATCGTACTGGCCACTCCTATCGCCGAAACTTCTCTCACCATCGAAGGAGTAAGAATCGTTGTGGATTCCGGACTCTGCCGAAAACTGGTTTATGATGCCCGTACAGGCTTGAGCCATCTCGAAACCGTTCGTATCAGTCAGGACATGGCTACGCAACGAAGGGGGCGTGCGGGCAGAATCACATCAGGCGTATGTTACCGGCTTTGGACACAGACCTCGGAACATCTGATGCCAGAACAACGGCTGCCCGAAATACTGGATGCAGATCTCTCTTCGCTGGTTCTCGACATTGCAGCTTTCGGGGAAAACAAACCGGAACTGCTGCCTTGGCTCACCCTTCCTCCCAAGGGCAACCTCGTATTGGCACAGCAACTTCTTATGTCGCTCAACGCCCTCACTCCTGATCATGATACTCACGCTCTCAGTGGCAGCATCACCGCAGAAGGCAGCAGAATGGCTCAACTTCCTTGTCATCCGCGCATTGCCAAGATGATGATCAGCAGCGATTCTCCGGCGAGCCAAGCCCTGGCCTGCGACATTGCTGCTCTGCTGGAAGAGAAAGACCCGATGGGCGAAAATGAAGATTCTGACATGACGCTCCGCCTTTCTGCCCTACGTTCCGCACGCTGCAAGAAGAATCTGGGGCGTTGGAACCGTATCGCTCAGATTGCCCAGGAATACAGGAAGATGCTGCGTATCAAAGAAGACAACGAGCCAATTGATGCTGAGGAAGTGGGCCATCTCATCGCCCTAGCCTACCCTGAGCGCATCGCCCATGCCACCGACCATGCGGGCAACTTCAAGATGTCGAATGGCAACACGATTTTCATCGACCCGTGCGACAGCATGGCAGCAAACGAATGGCTTGCCATCGCATCACTCAACCTCGCTTCAACCTCATCATCCAATTCTGGGCAGGGACGGAAAGGAAGGGTATTTCTCTCAGCCCCCGTCAACTGGAAGAACCTGCCGGCACAAACCTGCGAGAATATTTCATGGGACAGCAAAGCGCTGGCAGTAAAGATGCAACAGGAAATACGGATAGGAGCGCTCATCATAGACAGCAAGCCGATACAGAATGCCAGCCGAGAGACAGTTTCAGACATTATCTGCGAAGCTGCCAGAAAAGACGGACTCAGCATGTTCGATTGGAACGAATCGGTTCATCGTCTGCAACAGCGCGTGGCGCAAGTAGCTGAATGGCATCCGGAACTGGAGATTCCCGACCTGTCAACAGAGCATCTCCTGACAACAGCCCGAGCGTGGCTCCCTTTCTATCTCGAAGAAGGTGGCAAGATGAAGACTTCTGTTACTGAGCTGAAGAAACTCAACCTGTGCGAAATCCTTTGGAACATCCTTCCTTACGACCTTCAGCAGGAAATAGACCACCTTGCTCCCACCCACATCCGTGTGCCATCGGGCAGCAACATCCGCATCGATTATCGCTTGGGGGCCGAAGCTCCGGTTCTGAGTGTGCGGCTTCAGGAGTGTTTCGGAATGACATCAACTCCCACTGTCGATGCTGGCAGACAGCCCCTTCTGCTTGAGTTGTTATCTCCCGGCTTCAAGCCCGTTCAGCTTACTCAGGATCTCGCAAGTTTTTGGCAAGGCACTTACTTCGAAGTCCGCAAAGAACTGAAGCGCCGATACCCTAAGCATTTCTGGCCGGAGAATCCGTTAGAGAGCCAGGCCGTGAGAGGTGTCAAACATACCCGACACACATAGGTAGCAGCCCTCGCTCTCCGAGCGTGGGCTGCATTAGAGGCAATGCCGCCGCTCGGAGAACTTCGGCTACTAGATGATGGTGATCCAGATGCTCTCGCCTCGGTCTCTCGCCGCCGTGATGGCATTGACGAGGCGATGCAGCCAGATGCGAGAGTTTACCACCATGCCTCGGAGTTTGTTTTCGCCCGGCAGGATGCAGCCCTGCGTATCATCGGGGTAGTTACCGGCATGGATGCGGATGCCCTCAAAGCCAGGAACGCCCTGCAGCAGGGGCAGCCACTGCTTGAATCTCGGCGACTTGGTGATGAGCACGGGATAAGTGCCCTCGGGTATGGCAGTCTTGCCCTTCATCTTCTGCGCCTTCTTCTCCGACACTCGCCCCAGACGCACATTCTCCTCTTGGGGCAACAGGGTGATTCCCAGCAGGTTGCGCCACGTTGGCTCCAGGGTATCGCAGAAGTAGTGCTCCCCGTCCAGTTTGCCCACATCTACCACATGGCAGAAGCTGCGCTTCTGGTCCTTATTGAGCGTATAGTTCACCTTGCGCTCCACCTCCTCGTCCTTCAGGATATACATACGCCCTATGGTGTAAGTATTCTGCTTAGCTATTCTTTTGAGTACGATTTCCATAATTGTTTCTATTTAGATTCTTTTTTGAGAAAACATAGCTTGCGATAAAAACTGTAATTACCGTAATTGTAATTGCAATGGCTGTTATCAGCTTTGTCATTACCAGCATTAACGCCTTGTTCGCCTGCCTCCACTTTCACGATATACTTTCTGAACACCCAGGTGGCTATCATCCGTCGGGTGCCCTTGGTATCCAGCCCCAAGTCGCTTCTCAACTGCTCAGCCTGCTGATAAGAGAACTCATTTGGCAGAAGTTGCAGCATATTGGAAGGCCCTCTTTTGCTCGACTTCACTCCCTCCTGCTCCGCCTTCACGATAGCATCTCGGAAGAATCTCATCTTGCAGTACAGGTCATACTGCTCGCTCCAGCGCACAAACTCCTCTATCTCGGATTCCCATTGGCAACCATTCGCCACATAGAGCACGCAAGCCTTCAGATAGGCAATGACATTGGCTCTGAACGAGAGGTTCTCGTAAACCCTGTCTTGGCTCATACGGGCAAAGTCGGCATTCTCCTCTTTCAGCTTCTGTGCCAAGGCGAAAGCCTCAGGGCAATTGATAGTACCAGAAGCCATGTTAAGATGCTCGATATAGGGTTTTAAGTTCTCTCTGAATGTGTCATCGTATGTGCCATAGACAGGCATCTCGGCTCCTATCTCACGCTCTGGGATAGTACAGAAGTTGATTCTGGAGATAGGACCATCGGTCAATACCTTGGAGAAATATCGGATACCCTTGTTGATGGTGGTCGAGGCATTCCAGTTAAATCGGATGGTTACTCGCTCCGTAACACTCTGCGTGCCCACTCGGGTTTGTCCATATTGATTACCAGGGTCGAAGGCGAGGCACATGATACGAAACTGCTGGTTGCCAATGCCCCTTAGGTTATCAAACTGGTCTATCTCGTTGAGAGCAGTATAGAGGAAATGCTCCTGCGCCTCGGCGGTACGCATCACGAAGGCAGGGTTGGTCATATCGGCGTCTATCTCCTGGATCACGAGGTTTTCAGGTCGCTTACGCTTATCCTTGTTAGCACCTTTTCTTGTCACCTCATCCTTCCACTCCTTCTCTCGTTTCAGGTTATCTTTGTCTCGTTTTCTGATATCTTCCATAATCAGGTTGATAGGCATCTGCACGCAGTTCTTTCCTGCGCCCGTACCAGCTAAGAGACAACACATTAGCGTAGCCTCATGCTCCACATTGTCGATGTAATTAAAATAGGTGCGGCAGAGGTGGGTGGCTAGCGGAGGAAAGATGGCATGGGCTACGGCAGGCTTATAGATATCCGGTGTCTGAGACACGAGGAGCTCCACGAGCTTAGGCAGCTTCTTCGGCATCTCGGGCGGAGCGGGGTAATCATCTTCACAGTTAGGAGTTTGGAGTGAGGAATTAGGAGTTGAGAGAGTCGCTTGCTTCTCTGCTTGCGCATTGATGCGGATCACATCTCTAGAGAATGGCTTCGAACTGTCTCCATATTTCTCATAGAAGTCATGGATCAGCTGCTGGCAGTCACGCTCTTGGGCGAAGCTAGGCATCTTCACTGCCACTACTCTTCTCAGCTCCTCTTCGCTCATCACCCTGCTCGCTCCTGCGCTCATGATGGCAAGAAGTGAGGAGTGGCGAGAGCCCTCGGTATCGATATTCACATTCTTCAGTCCTGCCGACTCCGTGAAGAGGTCGAAGGCTATCAGGCTCTTCTCGCTAGCGGTACCAGAGGTTGGTAATCCGTCAGGAATCTGATAGCCTCCAGCAGAGCCGAGATTACCAGCATGAGCAGCATTGCTATCACAAGGTTGGGCAGGCTGAATAGCAGAGCCAGAAGAAACAGCGTGATGGCTGTCAGAGCCCGGAAGTCGATGGTCTTGAACATTTTGTTGAGTGTTGAGTTTTGAATGTTGAATGTTGAGTGGTTTAGGCTGGGTGCCTTGCTGGATTCGTCCGTCGATGGCAAGCCCACGGTCCAGGTAGGCTTGTCTGCGCCTCCTCAGCTCTTCCTGTGGCAGCACCTCGTACCAGTGGGGCGAGCGATAGATTTCCGACTCCTTGTCGGTGATGAAGAGCATGCGTTCTGGCGTGATGCAGCTCTCGTCGTAGGGCACGCCCAGTGCCTCGCAATAGGCTCGTTGCGTCTCCTCGATAGTCATGCCGACGGGCATGCGGATGTCGATGTGCAACTTCTTGCGGGCTGAGTACTCCAGGTGCAGCAGGGCTCCGTTCCAGATGGTGTCGCTGCAGTTCAGCTCCCGTGCCTTCTCTATCGCCTTGTCCACATATTCCTTGTCGTCCACATCGATGGTGGTCTGGAAGAGGAAGCTTTCGGGCACGGCATTTTTCTGCGAACGCCTGTTGTCTCGGAACTGGTAGTAGTGAGCGCAGCGGAAGGGCAGCTGCTTCTTCAGTTCATCGTTACCCCCACGGATGGCAGCTACCAGGTCTGCCATCCAGGGATAAGCGATGGTCTTGTCGTAGACCGAGAGTGGCTGGGAGCTTACGCTCCCTTTATTGCCATTCTTGTATGGATTATATGCTATAATATGTTCCATTTTTTTGAATGTTGAATGATTCATTATTAATTACCCCTTGATATCTGCCTCCTTGAATCCGGCAATCAGTTCCTTGTGCTCTACCTTGAGGTAGCGCAGCATGTCCTGCTTGTCCAGGTCACGGCTGAAGGTATAGTTCACCTGCACCGTGCGCTTGGTGGTGCGCACCACGGCATGCTTGGTCTTGAAGATTTCCTCGAAAAGCTTCTCGCCCGTACGCTCGTAAGGCTTAAAGTCGAACTCGTCGCCTCCCTTCTCGCCAGAGCATACCATTCTGCCCGGTATCACCTTAGGCTGTTCGCAGATAACCTCGGTATCGTTCCATGGCGCCTTGCGGAAGGCGATGGTACCGTTTTCCTCACTGATGATGGCTCCGTCCACCTTCTGGGCGTTGAGGAGCTGCTTCTTTGTTGCTTGTTTCATAATCGTAACAACTTGTTTAAAAGTTTAATAATGTCAGTTGATTCTCATATCGTTGATATACAGGCCGTCGGCAGCATATCGGATGTCCATCGGATTTTCCAGAGGGTCATAACAGACTCTTTTCATCATAACGCATTCATAACGCCAACATCTGTGCTTGTCCTCCATCACAGGCTGGATAAAATCCTTGACCCACTTGTAAAACAACTTACGCTCAGGATCTTTCGAACTGCCTACCGTCATGTCTCTCACCACCTGAGAGTCAACGAATATCATACTTCTCCAAGCTATTCTACTTTTTCGTTCCACCTTGTCAGCATTGCCAAAGAATTCACCGAAAAACAAACGTTGTTTAAAAGCCTTCGGAACCTTTTTTGTTTCCGTTTCCACACACATTTTTACCACTTTCCCCTCCGTGTCGGCTAATACTGGGAACAGTTTATCTCTGCCAATATCTGTGATGGCAACCAGGTCCTCGATGCAAAAGAACAATCCTTCTTCGTTGTTCACCACTCTCAATCCGCCATACTGCGGATGATAAAATACATAAGCTTTTCCTGCCATATTAATATATAATGTTTATGGGTTGGACTGCGAGTTATTCGCCAAATTTCAGTTTCAGGAACGGTACCGGATTCCTATAAACAAAAAACGCCCGCAACCAGACTTTACTTGCCTGATTACGGGTGCAAAGATAAGGCTTATTTTGGAAGCTACCAAGCTAATAACCATTGGGTTATTTTATAGGTTATAAGGTTATTTTTCAGGTTAAAATTTAGCGCTACTTTCTTGTATTTTTACCTATTCTAGCAGTTTCTTAAGCCTAACAACTACAGTCACCATCTTGTCATAAGGACGTTTCGTTTCATTCTTCAATGGCTGAAATTTCCATTTGTCGAATGGTTGAAAATAGCAGTGTGTAGTCATTGGCTTTAGGGTTTTAGACGTGAAATCTATTCTGAGGTGCTTAGGGTGAATGCGATGAATCCAATTATCAAACCCCTGATAGTCATTATCACCTATCAAATGCATATCAGCAGCCACCCTAAACACGGCTATCCAATGAGACTTACTCTCAAAGATATAGCGACCATTATTATCTATTTCCAACATAAGAAGGTCTATGGCATGAGCAAACAGATCGTCGGTCACTTTCTTTGTATCTAGAAGTTTCGCCTGTTTGAATTTCCTGTATTCATCAAGTGAATATAGATGTTCATCTACTCTTGACAATTCTTCTTCTATGATATGCTCATCCATACGATTAAAATGCTCTAAGAGCGTTCTAATCGCCAAAACACTATCATAATCATTCACATTCATTACCTCATCTATCAACTTATGTAGATGATATTGTATATCATGTTTCTGTTCTTCTACTGTTTCTGGAGAACGTTGGGGTGCTTCGCATGCCATGATGCCATCATAATCATCAATAAAATTCTCAGCCCAGGATATATAACTTTCATAATATCTTTCTTCTTTTCCAGGTAAAGGAGGTGGGCTGTATACAAAATCTGCTTCGGCTTTCAGATTCTCCAGTTTTGCTATAAGTTGCTGTACGAATTCTTCATCACTTAGTTCATCTATACTCTTCTTCATTATACTATGGGTTATCAAACAACACACAAGCCCCTCCCAGCGAGAGCGCAGTATTCTGCTGGGCAGAGCTTGCGTTCTGTTTGTTTTTGTTATTTATTGTTAGTTGTTTATCTTTCTAGAATTCTCCTCCTGCTATCTCGAAGAACTTGCCGAAGAAGCCTTTGATCTTACCAAGTACCTTTTGCAGCTTGCCCTCTCGGTTGGCGTTCGGGTCGAATGGATTGATAGGTGGCATGATGGCGTTCAACTCCAAACCACCCTCTGGCACGTAACCTCGCTCCCAGGCGGTCTCTATGAACTCCTTGGCGGGGCCTTCCTTCAGGTGCTCCTCGCTCACGATGCGCTCAAACTCCTTGCGCTTCTCTGCGTCCACGTATTCCTTCCATTTGTCGGTAACCTCGCTATCCGGAGTCAGACTCTCGATGAATCGGTTGATGAGGTCTTTCTTGTCTCGCAAGTCTGGGCTGGAGTCGATTGCCTTGTTGATTTGGATAGTCAGCTCGGCGATGTCGGCACGGTCGCCCTGCATCTGCTGCACGAGGAAGAGGATGTAGTCGATGTTCACCTCCACTTGCTTCACCAGCTCCATCTCAAACTCGATGTCGTCGTTGATGTTGGTCTTGTCGCCGCTCTCTGCGTTCTCCTTTGCCCAGTCTCTCAGCGAGAGGTAGATGCTCGTATAGTCCTGCAGGTCTCGCTCGCTGAGGGGGTCTTGCTCGGCAAACTGGTCGAAACTGGTAAGCAGGTTTCTTATCTTCAGGATGCCGCCGAAGAGCTTGATGAATCGCTTCTTGTCCGCATCGGTAAGCGGCATCTCGTCTGGCTGTGCCAACTCTCTCAGCTCTTCGAGATATTCGGTATAGCCTTTTACGTGTTCCTGTCTCTCCTCGCCGTTCTCGTCTTCCGTCACCTCTTCGTAGCCATCGAAGTAGTCTTCGAATGGGCGCAGGATGCTCACGCCCTTGGCGGTAGGGTCGCCGAAGAGGGCGAGGCACTTGTTGGTGGCATCCTCCAGGTTGCGGAAGCATACGATGTTGCCGTAGGTCTTTACCGAGTTCAGGATGCGGTTGGTGCGGCTGTAGGCTTGCAGTAATCCGTGGTAGCGCAGGTTCTTATCCACCCACAGCGTGTTGAGCGTGGTGGCATCGAATCCTGTCAGGAACATGTTGACCACTATCAGCAGATCTATCTCCCGGTTCTTCATGCGCTGCGACACGTCCTTGTAATAGTTGGGGAACTTTTCCGAAGAGGTATCGTAGGCGGTGTTGAACATCAGGTTATAGTCCTTGATGGCTGCCTCCAGAAAGTCTCGGCTGCTCTGGTCGAGTCCGTCGGTGGAGTCGTTGTCCTCATCTTCCTCGCCGTCGGCTACTTCCTCGTTGGGTGCATAGCTGAAGATGGTGGCTATCTTGAGGCGCTTGTTCTCGGGCTGCTCTGCCTGTAGCTCTTTCAGTTTGTTGTAGTAGAGCTTGGCAAAGTCGATGCTCTGCACGGCTAAGATGCTGTTGAATCCGCTGAGTCGTGTCTTCTGTCGCTCTTCTTCCACCTTTTTCTTCTTGTCGGTCACCACTTCCTCTATATTGATGAGCCTGCTGAAGGTATAGCTGCTGGCACGCTTGGTCTGCTGGTCGAAGTGGTCCAAGATGTATTGTGACACATTAGTGATGCGGCGGTCGTCCTTCAGCGCCTCCTCTTCCTCGATACCCCAAACCTGGTCGTCCTTCACGTTCTCCTTCTCCTTCATGGTAGAGATGTATGCCACACGGAACTTCAAAACGTTGTGGTCTCTGATGGCATCCACAATAGTGTAAGCGTGCAGACGCTTGCCAAACACGTCTTCGGTGGTTTTCAGCGTACCCTTGCTCGAAGCGGAGATATTCTCCACGAAGATTGGCGTTCCGGTGAAGCCGAAGAGGTAGTATTTCTTGAATCGCTTGGTGATGGCGGTGTGCATGTCGCCAAACTGCGAGCGGTGGCACTCATCGAATATCATGACCACCTCCTTGCGGTAGATGTCGTGATCGGGGTTCTTCTTGATGAAATTGGCGAGCTTCTGTATGGTGGTGATGATGATGCGGCTCTTGCTGTTGTTCAGTTGCTTTTCCAGCTCCTTGGTCGAGGTGTTGCCGTTGGCAGCGCCCTTCTGGAATCGGTCGTACTCCTTCATCGTCTGGTAGTCGAGGTCTTTTCTATCCACCACAAACAATACCTTTTCTATGTAGGGCAGTTTGGAAGCGAGCTGTGCCGCCTTGAAGGAGGTGAGGGTCTTACCCGAGCCTGTGGTGTGCCATACGTAGCCGCCAGCGTCTCGTGTGCCGTAGAGCTTGGCGTTGTGGGCTATCTCTATCTGGTTGAGCAGTTTTTCGGTGGCTGCTATCTGGTATGGGCGCATCACCATCAGAATCTTTTGGTCGGTGAAGACACAAAACTTGGTAAGGATGTTCAGCAGGGAGTGGCGGGTAAGGAAGGTAGCCGTGAAGTCCTCCAAATCGCCGAGCACCTTGTTCTTGGCATCTGCCCAGTAGCTGGTAAACTCAAACGAGTTGCAGGTCTTCTGCCGTGGCTTCTTGCCCTGCTTGGCTTGTTCCCGGATATGACTGTCTCGGGTAGTGTTGCTATAGTACTTGGTCTCCGTGCCGTTGCTGATGACGAAGATTTGTACGTACTCATATAGCGAGCACCCTGCCCAGAACGATTCCCTGCCGTAGCGGTTTATCTGGTTGAAGGCTTCCTTCAGGCTCACGCCTCGGCGTTTCAGTTCGATGTGAACCAAGGGCAGACCGTTCACGAGGATGGTCACGTCATAGCGGTTTGGTCGCTTGCCGTCGCTAACCTCGTATTGATTGATTACCTGGGTGTAGTTGTGGTGAGGGTCTTGCTGGTCGATGAGGTAGATGTTTTTCTGCGTGCCATCGTCGAGGGTGAAAGCCTTGATGTTGTCACGCTGAATAGTCTCTGCCTTGTCAATAATACCCTTACCCTCGTTGGCGATTTCCGCCTTAAAGAAACGCTCCCACTCGTTGTCGGAAAAGTGGAAGTCGTTGAGTTTCTCGAGTTGTTGACGAAGATTCTGTATCAGCTCGTCCTCGTGGTGGATATGGGCATACTCGTAGCCCTGTCGCTGTAGCTGGGCTATCATTCCCTGCTCCAGCTCTGCCTCGCTTTGGTAAGCCTCGGCACGAGGGGTGGTACGCTCGTATTGGGCTACCACCGTGCTCTGGGGGTTCTCTGAAACTATGTCGTTTTGCATTTTCATTTGCAATGTTGAATGTTAAGTGTTTAATGTTAAATTAGGCTGCGCCCTTGCGCTTGAAGGTAAGCAGCTTGTCTCTGTAGTGCTCGTACTGCTGGCGGCGTGCCACGATTTCGGCAGGGAGACCAGACTGAAGGGAAGTGGTCAGGGACTCGAAGCGGTCGAGGATGGAGACGATGCGGTGCTGTTCTTCCAAAGATGGAATTGGAAGGGTGATTTTTTGTAAATCAGCAACCTTTATATCTATTACTTTTACACCTCTTGCATATTTCTTCTTTTGTTGGAAGAAATTCTCTGTCTGTAGAAGATAAGCTATATATTTAGGATTCTCATGATGCGAAAAAACACACGCATGCCCACCTGTCACTATGTCTTCCTTACCGAGCCAAGCCACAGTTTTACATACATCTTCAACATTTTCACTAGTACATGCAATGATTAAATCACCAGGGTGAACAGGCGTAAGTTTCCTTGCCACATTTTCCGAGCAATATGTTAGCGTTTTGTCCGTGAAAGTATTAAATTTTGTGTAAATCTGTCCGTAATGGATACAACCAACTCCTGATTCTGTAAAGTCTTTTTTCTGCAATCCGTTACCACGAATGAAAGTACCAACTTCACTCATTTTCTTCCACTCTACTTCTTGCCCCCCCCACATTCTCGAACGAGAGCAGCTTGTCACGATAGTACTCGTATTGTCGCTTGCGACAATCTAGCTCTGCTTTTAGCTCTGCCTCTAGTTCCGCTTCTAGCGAAGTGAACTTGTCGAGGATGCGGACTATCTCGGTTTGCACCTCTATAGGAGGAAGAGGGATTTCTATTTGCGAATACTTGGAGATCCATTGGCGAGAGTGCTCTAAGGTTTGATATTTGATACATTTCATGGCATAATATACAAACCTAAATGAGACTTCTCTTTCACTCAAAACTCGTAACATTTTCATGGCAGAACTTTTCACTTTAAAGTTAAAATCTACCCAATGAAAGGATGTAGTGAAATCATCGAAAATGATAACAGGATTTTCCTTAGAAGCCTCAAATATCCCATTTGTTTCGTCAGTATAACCAAGAATAAAAGTTTGCCCTGCTGTCAAAACAGGCATACCTTCATTCTGATAATCCTTACATTTTACAATGTATTTCGTTGGTTGTTCATAGTCAAGAACATCCCCCAACTTCACGAACTCCACTCCATTCGGACAAAGCTCCTGAATCAAAGTTTCAAGATTTTTCATGCTGCACCTCCTTCCAACTGCAATATTATCTCATCAATATCTTTTCTAAGCTGCTCTTCTCGCGCCACAATCTCAGAGATACGAGTATTCAGCTCTGTAATGTCGATTTTCTCACGAGTATCCTCCTGCTCCACGTAGGTAGAGACAGAGAGGTTGTAATCCTCCTCGGCAATATCGGCTGTGGTAACCACATGAGAGAAGTGAGCTATTTCTTCCTTATTCATGTAGGTATTATATATCTTGGAGATATTCTCGGCAGAAAGCTTATTCTTGTTGCCTTCATGGATAAACTCATTGCTGGCATCAATAAAACAAACTCGGTTGTCTGCCTTGTTTTTCTTCAATATCAAGAGGCAAGTGGCAATGGATGTGCCAAAGAAAAGATTCTGTGGCATCTGAATGATGGTATCCACAAAGTTGTTGCTTACCAAGTACTTGCGTATCTTCTGCTCCGCACCGCTACGATACAACACGCCAGGGAACTCTACGATGGCAGCCGTGCCTTCGGCACTCAACCAACTGAGCATGTGCATGGTGAAGGCAAAGTCTGCCTTGCTCCTTGGGGCGAGCACGCCAGCAGGAGAAAAACGAGGGTCGTTGATGAGCGTGGCATCGCTATCACCATCCCAAGGCACGGAATATGGCGGGTTGGAGACGATGGCATCGAATGGCTCGTCGCATTCATGCAGCGGATTCTTCAAGGTATCGCCGTTCTGAATGTCGAAATGGTCGTAGTTCACATTGTGCAAGAACATGTTCATACGACAGAGGTTGTAGGTTTTCATGTTGATTTCCTGACCATAGAAACCATCCTTTACGTTCTTGGCACCCACCACACGGATAAAGTTCAAAAGTAAAGAGCCTGAACCACAGGCAGGGTCATACACCTTGTTGACACTCTTGCGTCCTGCCGCAGCAATCATCGCCAAGAGATAGCTTACATCGCCAGGGGTATAGAACTCGCCTCCCTTGGTACCCGAATTGAGGGCGTACATCTTGATGAGGTGCTCGTAGCAAAGACCGAACACGTCGATGCCGCTCTCGATATACTTGTCAAAGTTGAGGTCTCGGATACTCTCCAAGAGTGTAGTAAGCAACTCGTTGCGCTCGGCAACGGTAGCACCCAAACCTTGGTCGTTGGTATTGAAGTTATTGAAGAGTCCCTTCACGTCGTTCTCGCTCGGTTTTCCTACGGCACTATTTTCGATGGCACGGAAGTTATTACTCAGCGTGGTGTTGAGCTCAGTATTGTTCTTAGCCCCATTCGCCACATTGATAAAGAGCTGCGATGGCAGGATAAAGAAACCCTTGGCATTGATAATCTGCTCACGGGCATTCTCTGCCGTCTCATCGCTCATGTGGGCATAGTCGGCGTTCTCCACGCCAGCATCACGCATCAGCTGGTTGCAGTAGTCGGTGATGTTCTCGGAAATGAATCGGTAGAAGAGACCGCCCAGGGTATAGTCCATAAACTGCACAGGGTTCACCTTGCCTCCATGCACCAGGTTGGTAGCCATCTTCCAAATCATGTTGCTAAACTCGGTCTTCAACTCCTCTGTACGAGGGTTGATGTTAATATCTGTAGTTGCCATAAAGTATTTGTTTTTTTCTTATATATCTTGTGTGTGTATGAATACAAATAGGAGGCATCAATGCTTCACATTGACGCTGATGCTCAGCGTAAACTCCCCACCTGGCATTTCGGTGGTACTAATCGGCCAAATGATTTTGCCAGTATCTGGGTCTACGTCTATAGCGTAAGAATCGACTTCGGCTTGCGCATCAAAGGATACAGCGAAGCGCCAGAGGCCATTGCTCAGGATATGGTCTCGGGTAATGCGAATCTGGGAATAGTCTTGGATATGGAGCTCCAGTCGCTCGGCTATCTCTGCGTAGCTAAGCAGCCACTGGGTGGTGTGATTGTTTTGGTTGGTATACGCTATGCCCTGGGAGGTGAAGCCGATGCCTGTGGAGTCGGTAATGGCATAGTAGCTCACGGCAGGGGTATCGCCCTGCTGGGCTGTGATGTTGACTTCGGGATGGGTATCACTAAGGATTTCGTCCTTGCTACAACTGGCAAGAACTATAGAGAAGATAGCTACAATAGCTATTATCACCCCACTTATGGGGGGGGTGATTTTAAATATACTTATACTATGTTTTTTCATAATTTCTTCATCTTAATCGATTTGGCTCTTAGCTAGTTTACTCACTTCTTCCAGAGGAAGTTGAGTGCCGGCAGCCACTTGCTCCAAGGTCAAGCCCATACATAAGAGGCGAAGAGCCGTCTCTTTTTTCTCCTTGTGTATATCAAACATTCTTGTGGCGTAGATATCACGCATATTCTTGATATCTTCATCGTATAGTTCCTGTTCCTCACGGGAAAGTTTGCGGAGATCACCAATCTCTGCTAGCTTGCGAAATACTGGGTATTTCTCTCGGAATGGCATTTGCTCAAACATGTTCATATTCTTAATAATATAAATCCAACAATCAAATATATCCATACACTCCTCACTCTGCTTTGTGAACAGGGGAAGCTGGAGATATACTATTCTCATTCTGTCCGACAATCGCTGACGTGTTCGCAAATCCGTCAGTACTAAATCGGTCCTGAATCCATCCAACATTGGGTTATCAGACTTAAAATCCATAAAGCAAATGGTGTAGACGGGTGCTAAATGATAATCCCACTCTCCTTTAATACCTTGCTCTACAATGGCACGAGCAGTGTAATACAAAGCTCTATCGGCAAAATAATCCTGCTCCTTCTTCTGCATCTCTACAATGATATGCTTACCTTTATCTGTAACGCAGTAGACATCAAAGATAACACCACGCTCATCTGGTCGCAAACCAAGTTTCTCCGTTTTTCCAAACGTCACATCCTTGATTACCAACTCTCCATCAAACAATCCGTTCAGGAATGTTATCAAGCACTCTTTAGTGTCCTCGCTCCCAAAAATACGCTTGAAAGCCCAGTCCACACGTGGGTCTATATATCTTGCCATACCATTAATAATTTTATGGGTCATAGCCGCAACATTGCGTTTCGACCGCAAATATACGACTTTATTTTGAAACCACCAAAGTTTTTGGGAATAAAATGATGAAAAGCATAATTCTGACGTTTATTCTCACTTATACCTAATTTTAAAATATGCGCGAATAACATAATATAGTTTAAGGCATTTGGAAAAACGAACTTTTCTCTATAACTTCGCGGCTATATTTATTGAAATTTAAAATTAAAAATGGTTAGTAACATGACAGAAGTATCAAACAACCTTCTATGGTTCTTACAAATGCTAAGAAATGCAGAGGCAACACTCGCCCATGCTCTTGCTCAATCAGAAAGATTTAATAAACACGACAGAGAAGTCATTGACAAAATTAAAACGGAAGTTGAAATGGCAGACCTAACCTTGTTACAATTGCTAGCTCCCAAGGAAAAATACAATCCACCAACATAGTATATGATTGGGAGTCACTGTACCAATAAAAGGTAGAAATGTTTTTGAAACAACCAAGGATTTTTGAAGATTATTTGTATTACGGTAATTACAATTTCAGTTATTACAGTTTTTTCCTGAGGGGGTATAAGGGTTTGAAGGTAGTAACAATCTGTTACTACAAATATTTATATATAAATATATATAAATTATATATTTATATATACTTTTCTATACTTACATATTAAAAGCGTGATATTGGGTCAAAATAAAACTGTAATAACTGAAATTGTAATTTGTAATCGATTTTTTAGCGGTATCGAGATGCATACTTTCATTGCCCCTAAAACTATGACTATCTCATCACAAAGCTATGAGTTATGACCCGCAAAACGATGAGTTATTTTCTTTAACACAATATGGCAGAAATGTTAATGGAATTTCACATAACTCTGCAAGGTGATTTTTGGTGGTTTAGGAAAAATGTAGTACCTTTGCACCTGTAATCAAGAACATTATTAATCACTAAAAAAACTAGAAAATTATGAAGAAAGAAACTTGGAAACAGATTTTTCAGATTGTACTCACAATCTTGACGGCGCTCGGCACTACCCTCGGAGTAACATCATGCATGGGGGTATAAACTATTTTTCAATCACTTTAAAACAAAAAGAACTATGGCAACAAAAGGAACATTGAAGTATCGTAAAGTAACTCGCACTCCTCAGAGCGGACCTAACAAGAACAAGCAGATGTATTACGCAACTGCTGTAACTGACCGTGAGATGAACTTCGAGGAGTTTGTAACTCACATCTCGGAGCACAACTCTCCTTACAGCCGAGGCACCGTACACGGCGTATTGATGGATACGCTCGACTGCCTGCAGGAGCTCATCCTCGATGGCAAGAGCGTACGTCTCTCCGACCTGGGTCTCTTCTCCATCGGTATGACATCACGTGCCGAGGATACCAAGGACAAGGTATCGGCAGCGAGCGTGGAGGGCGTACACCTCATCCTGCGCAACACCAAGACTTGGAGCAACGCTGAGCTGCGCAAGAAATGCCGCATAGAGGAGTATGACACCTACGGCAACACTACCGACGAGGGCTCTGTGCCGGGCGACGGCAAGGACAACGACGGAGGCGGCGGCTCTACCCCTAGCGGCGGCGACAGCGGCACTACCGCTCCTGATGGCGGCGATGGACTGGAGTAAGCTACTGCTAATAGAATAGATGTGGGGAGTTACCCCCCCCAGCACCGACACACGAAAAAAAAGGTCGCTCCCCTAATTGGGTAGCGACCTTTATCTTTATATTTGAATTTTGATGTAATCTAAATTCAACGATGCATCCATCCGCAAGGAAATTAATCCTTGAAGAAATCCTTAACAGCCTCGTTTGGTACCATCTTCTCATCGAAAACGTATGCACCAGTCTTAGGGCTCTTAACCATCTTGATAACCTTTGTATATGCGCGACCATCCATGTTACCTTCGTGGAGGGTAGCGACCGCTTTCTTTGCCATAGTCTATTTAAATTGATAAAATTATTAAACTTGTAAGCTAAGCTTACTTAATCTCCTTGTGAAGAGTCATCTTCTTAAGGATTGGGTTGTACTTCATCAACTCAAGACGCTCAGGAGTGTTCTTACGATTCTTTGTAGTCACGTAACGGCTTGTACCTGGCATACCACTGTTCTTGTGTTCAGTGCACTCGAGGATAACCTGTACTCTATTACCTTTTGCTTTCTTTGCCATGATATTTATTCTCCTATAACTTTAATGTCCTTCCAATCTACGTAGCCCTTCTTTACTGCCTGATTCAAAGCAGCATCGAGACCTACCTTATTAATAAGACGAAGACCAGCAGCACTGATCTTGAGGCTGATCCAGCAACCCTCTTCTACATAGTAGAATTTCTTGCTGAAGAGGTTAACATCAAAGCTTCTCTTTGTACGGTGCTTTGAGTGAGACACATTGCAACCTAACTGTGCCTTCTTACCTGTAATTTGACAAATCTTAGACATTTCTATCTTTAATTTTGTAATTCGTTAATTGATACCTATTCCAAACAGAGTGCAAAATTACAAAATAATTTGGTAATAACAAAATAATCCCTAAAAGAACGCTGTCTTTTAAGGATTATTAATATTTGATAGCCTTAAATTAGCAATTTAAGCCTCTTTTTTAAGTTCTTCAGCATGTTCTTTCAAGAATTCGAGCATGCCTTTAAGCGCTGTATTTGTGGCAATTGCAAGGTTGATGTCGCGTCCGAAATCTTCGGTGAGTTTTACCACGCGAACATCGTTCTTATCGCCATAACCTACATAGATTGTGCCCACAGGAATGGCTGGAGTTCCACCCGTTGGACCAGCCACACCCGTTGCTGAAATGGCGAAGTCTACATTCAGGGTCTTGATTGTGCCGAGCACCATCTCCCTAGCCACTTCCTCGCAAACGGCAGTCTGCTCCTCCAGAACCTCATGGCTCACGCCCAAAAGATTCTCCTTTACCTCGTTGGTGTAGCTTATTACACCACCCTTGAAGTAATTGCTGGCACCTGGCACAGAAATCAGCGCCTCGGCGATACGACCGCCTGTGCAGCTCTCTGCTGTGCCTACTGTCTTGTCACTATTGTAGAGCATCTCCTGGATGCCCTTGCTCAATATCTTTGTTTCAAATTCCATCTTGTTTTGTTAATTACTTAAATGTTACTTTACTATAGGCTGGCAAGTCGATGGTTGCAAACTCACCATCACGATACTTGAAGGTTCCCACGCAGCCTATCATCGCCGCATTATCGGTAGTATAGCTGAACTTAGGGATGTAGATAGTCCAGCCGAAGCGCTTGGCATGATCGTGGAAAGCGTTGCGCAAACCATTATTGGCACTCACACCTCCAGCTACAGCTACATGCTTGATGCCGGTCTGCTTGACAGCCATGCGGAGCTTCTTCATCAGAATATCAACGATGGTAAACTCTATGCTGGCAGCCAGATCGTACTTGTTCTTCTCTACAAAATCAGGATCAGCAGCCACCCATTTGCGCAGGCTGTAGAGGAAACTGGTCTTGAAACCGGAGAAACTGTAGTTCAATCCCGGAATATGAGGCTCAGAGAAACTGAATGCCTTCGGATTGCCCTGGCGTGCATACTTATCTACGACAGGACCACCAGGATAGCCCCACTCCAGTACCTTGGCACACTTGTCAATAGCCTCGCCAGCCGCATCATCGATCGTCTGTCCCAGCACTTCCATATCGTTGTAGGCATTCACCTTTACAATCTGCGAATTTCCACCGCTCACGAGAAGACAGATGAACGGGAATGGAGGTGCACTCTGGTCATCATCGCTTTCCTTGATGAAATGAGCCATAACATGACCCTGCAGATGGTTTACATCAATCATCGGAATATTGAGCGAACGGGCGAATCCCTTGGCAAAACTTACACCCACAAGGAGCGAACCCATCAGACCCGGACCACGGGTGAAGGCTACGGCAGAAAGATCTTCCTTCTTGATGCCGGCACGCGCGATGGCCTGGTCAACGACAGGAACCACATTCTGCTGGTGGGCACGGGAAGCCAACTCCGGAACAACACCGCCATAAGCTTTGTGAACCTCCTGAGAGGCGGTTACATTGCTCAGCAGCACACCATTCTTGAGCACTGCAGCAGAGGTATCGTCGCAGCTGCTCTCTATACCTAATATATATATATCCTTCATTATATCAAAGTTTATAATTTATAATTTACAGTTTATAGCATAAAACACCTTATCCATGAGACTCAAGCAAGAATGCCCTATTAACTATAAACTATCAACTATTAACGAACACTAGTGTGTAAGAATCTCCACACCTGTCTCTGTCATCACAAGCGTGTGCTCCCACTGCGCAGATGGCTTCTCATCACCGGTGATTACTTCCCATCCGTACGGATCGTCCGCATCGAGGAATACCTGCCAGGTGCCCATGTTGATCATTGGCTCGATGGTGAACACCATGCCCGGAACGAGCAGCATGCCTGTGCCTCTATGACCATAGTGAAGAACCTCAGGCTCTTCATGGAACTGGCAACCTACGCCATGACCGCAAAGATCGCGAACCACACCATAACCATACTTCTTGCAATGCTTCTCGATAGCATGACCGATATCACCTACGAACGAGTATGGCTTGGCAACCTCCATACCGATTTCCAGGCATTCCTTGGCTACGCGAACCAGCTGCTCCTTTTCAGGAGTAGTCTTGCCGCCAACGATGAACATACGGCTGGCATCAGCGTAATAGCCATCTACGATGGTTGTCATATCCACATTGATGATATCGCCCTCTTCGAGCACATCCTCTTCCTTAGGAATACCATGGCAAACCACTTCGTTGATAGAGGTACAAACGCTCTTAGGATAGCCTTCGTAATTGAGACACGCAGGAATGGCATTATGATCCTTGCAATACTGCATGCAGAGATCATCAATCTCCTGGGTGTTGATTCCCGGACGGATCATCTCGGCTACCGCATCAAGACAACCGGTGTTTACGACACCACTCTTGCGGATGCCTTCTATCTGTTCTGGAGTTTTAATCAAGTCGCGGGTAGGAACAAGTTTACCCTTGTTTTCCCAAAACATTACCTGCTTGTCGAGCTCTGTAAGAGGCTGACCTGGCAAGCAATGCCATCTTTTCTTCTTAATCATTGTATTATGTATTTAATATTTGCGACTGCAAAAGTACATTTTTTATTGCAGAGCACAAAATAAAATGGCAATTATTTGCATTTTAGTGCAAATAATCACCACAAATAATTACTTCAAATGCTCGTAAATCTTATCGCTCCAGTCTTCGCCATTCTGTGGGCAATAAGTAAACAGTCCCAGTTCAGAGGCTGCACAGCAGTTACGGGGACCATCATCAATAAACAGACACTCCTCTGGCATAATCTGCTCCTGAGAAAGGACATAACGGAAGAAATTCTCATCCGGCTTCATATACTTTACTTCATAAGAACGATACATCGCATCGAAATAATCGCCGATAGGATGACCGTCGGCAGAGAATGCCTCGCTGTCTACCCAGGCTGATACATAAGGGTTGGTATTGCTGAGCAAGATTACACGGTAGCCCTGCTTCTTAAGATTGCGGAGAGTAACCAGATTGCGTTCTGGAATTTCCTTCATGTAGCCCAGCCAGCAATGCTGCAGTTCCTCGAAGGTTACCTCGCGGCCAATCTTCTTGCACACTTCCCGACGGTATTCCTCCTCGGAAATCTTGCCCTCTTCCAGCTGGCCGTTTAAGCCAACCTGTTTATAAGGGTCCATCTTCTCCGCAAACTCCTTCATACCCAACTCAATGAAACGTTTGCCTGCCTCATTCTCGTCGAGGGTGATGATGACACCACCCATATCAAAAATCACAGTTTTAATCATATAATTATCCTAAAAACGTTGTATTCTTTATCTTGTCAGAACAGCTCGAGTTTGTTCTTTCTTGCCTCTGAGAGCGAGGCTATCTTAGCCTGCTCTTCGTGATAGTTCTGGCGAAGTTTCTCGTAGCGTTCCCTCAGTTCCGCCTCAAACTTAGGGCATTCAGCCTCGTTGAGGAAGCGGGCACATATTCCGGCATTGAGCGCTGCGTCCTTCACCCAGATAACCGGTCCGTCATATTCAGGCGCAATCTTCAGAGCCACATGCAGTTCGCTCGTCGTTGCCCCACCTACCATGATAGGAATGCGCAAACCAGCTTTCTGCATTTCCCGGGCCACATGAACCATTTCATCAAGCGAAGGGGTGATAAGTCCGCTCAAACCGATTGCATCTACTTTTTCATCGATAGCTTTCTGTACAATCTGTTCGGCTGGAACCATCACACCTAAGTCGATGATTTCGTAATTGTTACATGACATAACCACGCAGACGATGTTCTTTCCGATATCATGAACATCGCCCTTCACAGTTGCCATCAGAATCTTGCCGGCAGTTGTTGCTCCACCCTGTTTTTCTGCCTCGATATGAGGCTGAAGGATAGAAACTGCCGATTTCATCGTGCGAGCCGTCTTGACAACCTGCGGCAAGAACATTTCGCCTTTTCCAAAAAGTTCGCCTACCAGGTTCATGCCGTCCATCAGAGGACCCTCAATTACGTTTACTGCATGAGGATATTTGGCAAGTGCTTCGTCAATATCCTGCTGCAGGAAATCGGTGATTCCCTTGCGCAGCGCATACTTCAGACGTTCTTCCACACTCTCCTTTCGCCATTCAGGAGCAGCCGGTTTCTTGGGAGCAACACCGCCTGCCTTAGCTGCAGCCTTGGCAGCATCAGCCTGAGCTTTTATCTCTGCCGCAAGCTCGATAAGTTCATCAGCTGCACCTTTTCTCCTATTCAGCACCACATCCTCGATGAGCTGAAGCTGTTCTTCAGGAATTTTATTGTAATCCATTCTGGCTTTGGCATTTACAATACCAAAATCCATACCTACCTGCTGGGCATGATGCAGGAAAACACAATGGATAGCCTCACGGATATAAGTATTGCCACGGAATGAGAACGAGAGGTTACTGACACCTCCGCTGACATGTGCGCCAGGCAGATTCTGATGAATCCACTCCGTTGCACGGATGAACTCAACGGCATAATTATCATGCTCCTCCATACCGGTAGCTATGGCAAGTACGTTCGGGTCGAAGATGATATCGAGCGGATTCATACCCAACTTGTCTACCAGAAGATGATAAGCACGTTCTGCTATCTCGATGCGGCGCTCGAAAGTGGTAGCCTGTCCTACTTCATCAAAACACATCACAACAACGGCTGCACCATAGCGCAACACATCGCGGGCATGAGAAAGGAATACTTCCTCGCCCTCCTTCAAACTGATGGAATTGACAATACACTTGCCCTGGCAGCACTTCAAGCCAGCCACGATGACGTCCCATTTGGAAGAGTCAATCATCACCGGAACCTTCGCAATATCAGGCTCTGCAGCAATCATATTCAGGAAGTTAACCATTTCGGCTTTCGCATCAAGCAAACCATCGTCCATATTCACGTCAACGACAGCTGCTCCATCAGCCACTTGCTTTCTGGCAATACCGATGGCTTCTTCATAATTTTTTTCGTTAATCAAACGCAGGAACTTCCTGCTACCAGCCACGTTACAGCGTTCGCCCACGTTGACAAACCGGCTGGCGTCAACCGGCAAATGAACGGAATCATCGACCTGCAGAAGGTCTAATCCCGAGAGCCATATATACTTAGGTTTCTCCACCACTTGATGCGGCTTCTTACCCTCAGCGATACGGGCGTAATGAGCGATGAATTCAGGACTTGTACCGCAGCATCCGCCAATGATGTTCACGATGCCTTCATCAATGAATTCGGCTATTTGCGGAGCCATCGATTCGGCTGTCTCGTCATATTCGCCCATTTCGTTAGGCAAACCGGCATTAGGATGCGCACTAATATAATAAGGTGCAACCTGAGCCATGTGCTCGATGAAAGGTTTCATCTGAGGAGCACCAAAGGCGCAGTTCATGCCGACAGAGAAGATAGGATAAGGAGAAAGCGAAGCAAGGAAAGCATCTACAGTCTGACCGCTGAGCGTTCTGCCCGCCAGATCACTTACCGTAAGACTGATCATGACAGGCAACTCTACTCCATGTTTCTTCATCATGGTGAGCGCTGCATCTATCATCGCCTTGCAGTTGAGTGTATCAAAGATGGTTTCGATGAGAATCACGTCAGCACCGCCTTCGATAAGTCCGTCCACCTGTTCGCATACATCGGTGAAAAGCTCATCGTAGGTAATCTCGCGGGCGGCAGGATTGCTGACGTCCGGACTCATGGAGCAAGTCTTGTTGGTTGGTCCCACATCTCCTGCAACGAAGCGTGGTTTATCAGGCGTAGAAAACTTATCGCATTCGATACGTGCCAGGCGTGCACCCTCGAATGCCATTTCGCGGGCGCAGTTCTCCAGGTGATAATCAGCCTGCGAAATGCGCTGGCACGAAAAAGTATTCGCGGTAATAATATCGGCACCAGCCTCCAGGTAGCGACGGTAAATATCAGATATCACATCAGGACGAGTAATGTTGAGCATGTCGTTGTTGCCTTTCATCATACCCGGCAAATCGCGGAACCGCTCTCCTCTGAAGTCTTCTTCTGTAAGATTATACTTCTGAATCTCAGTACCCATGGCACCATCGAGAATCAGAATTTTCTCCTTTACAATCTCTCTTAAATTCTTCATTGTCTAAAAGTGCTTGATTGCTCTATCCATCTCTCTTCTGTCTTCCTTTTCTTTCAGAGTCTGGCGCTTGTCATACTCCTTCTTTCCCTTACAGAGGGCAATATCCACCTTGGCTCTACCGTGATTATCGATAAATATGAGGGTTGGAACAATGGTGAAACCAGGCTGCTTGCTGTCCTCTTCAAGACGGCGCAATTCGCGCTTGGTGAGAAGAAGCTTGCGGTCGCGGCGAGCCTCATGATTGCTGAAAGAGCCATAGAAATAAGGAGAGATGTTCATTCCCTTGACCCAAAGTTCGCCCTGATAGAAATCGCAATAACAATCTACCAGCGAAGCCTTTCCGCCACGGATTGACTTAATCTCTGTTCCCGTAAGCACAATGCCTGCGGTATAAGTATCAACGAAGAAGTACTCAAACGAAGCCTTCTTATTGCGTATCTGTATCGGACTCTTCTTACGGAGTTCCTGTTCTTGCTTGTTCATATATATAATAATGTATTATAAGTTTATAGCTTAAAGTTTATAATTTATAGGGCAAGCCTGCTATACGGCGAAGCCGCTATTAACTACCAACTATTAACTTTTGACAATTTCGCAGAAATTGTCAATATGATCATCGATGTAGAAGGCAACCTTGCTGGTCCACTCTTCTTCGTTCTCAACGAACTCATCGTCAAAATCATCAAACTCAGGAAATTTTTCGTAGAGCGCCATAAACTCCTCATCGGTCAGGTCGCGCTCAATCTCCTCATGGTTTGTTTTATACAGGAAATGACTCTTCTTGATGAGTTTGGCGAGTTCTGTCAATCCCCAGTTTTTAAACGCCTTGTCGGTAGGGTTCTTCCAGAGGAAAGCACCGTAACCGTTATGTATGAGCTGAACCATTCCGCCATCCATCATCTCCTCATGCAGGATATCCCAAGCCAGAAGAGTAATCTGGTCGCTGTTGAGCTGCGCCATGGTTTCGGCAGTCAGTTCACCACCAATCGCTTCGCGGATAGCGTCCACGAAAGCCTTTACAAATTCATCCATGCCCGCCTCGGCAGCCTGCTGAAGCTTGGCATCGTTTATCTTTACTTCGATCATAATCTACAAAATTGCAATTTTCAGTTTGCAAAGATACATGAAATTGTGCATAAACCCAAGAAAAAATCTAAATATTAGGTTAAAGAGTTAAAAAGAATACCCAATTTTAGGTATTTTCCGGATTTTTTTTGTACTTTTGTGCTCGGAATTGAGGTGATGGCACCGATGTTTCAGCAAAACAATATGAATTAAGTACAGAACTTTATACTTATAATATTCATTAATATAAAATTTAGCGAATATGATCTATTCTAAAGAAGTAGACAACATGTGCGTTGTCGCTAAGGGTCCTAACCACGGACCAGCTCCAATTCCTGAAGAGGGAAAATGGATTCAGGCAAAAGAGATCAAAGACATCTCTGGTTATACTCACGGTGTGGGTTGGTGTGCTCCTCAGCAGGGTGCTTGCAAGCTCTCTTTGAACATCAAGGAAGGCGTTATTCAGGAGGCTCTTGTTGAGACTATCGGTTGTACTGGTATGACTCACTCAGCTGCTATGGCTTCTGAGATTCTCCCAGGCAAGACTATTCTTGAGGCTTTGAACACTGACCTCGTATGCGATGCTATCAATACAGCTATGCGCGAGCTCTTCCTCCAGATTGTTTACGGTCGTAGCCAGAGCGCTTTCTCAGAGGGCGGTCTCGTTATCGGTGCAGGTCTTGAGGACTTGGGTAAGGGTCTTCGTTCACAGACTGGTACTCTCTATGGTACTGTAGCTAAGGGTACACGTTACCTCGAGTTGACAGAGGGTTACATCACAAAGCAGTTCCTCGATAAGGACAGCCAGGTTTGTGGTTATGAGTATGTTCACCTCGGCAAGATGATGGAAGCTATCAAGAACGGTATGGACGCTAACGAGGCTGTCAAGAAGTTCACAGGTAGCTACGGTCGTACAACTGCTGAGCAGGGTGTTGTTAAAGCAATTGATCCACGTAAAGAATAATAAGGAGATACAGATATGATTAGAAAAGTAAGTTACGAAAGTCAGGAACGTCGCGAGAAGCAGGTTCTTGCTGCTCTTAATGCTAACGGTATTCAGAGCTTGGAAGAGGCTAATCAAATCTGCGAGGACGCAGGTGTTGACCCTTATCAGATGTGTGAAGATACTCAGCGTATCTGCTTCGAGAACGCTAAGTGGGCGTATGTAGCTGGTGCTGCTATCGCTATCAAGAAAGGTGCTAAGACTGCTGCTGACGCAGCTGAGGCTATCGGTATCGGTTTGCAGGCTTTCTGCATCCCTGGTTCTGTAGCTGACGACCGTAAGGTTGGTCTCGGTCACGGTAACTTGGCTGCTCGTTTGCTCCGTGAGGAGACTCAGTGCTTCGCTTTCTTGGCTGGTCACGAGTCTTTCGCTGCTGCTGAGGGTGCTATCAAGATTGCTGAGATGGCAAACAAGGTTCGCAAGAACCCATTGCGCGTTATCTTGAACGGTCTTGGTAAGGATGCTGCTCAGATCATCAGCCGCATCAACGGTTTCACATACGTACAGACAAAGTTCGACTACTATACAGGTGAGTTGAAGGTTGTTAACCGCATCGCTTACAGCGACGGTCCACGTGCTAAGGTTAACTGCTATGGCGCTGACGACGTTCGCGAGGGTGTTGCTATCAACTGGAGCGAGGATGTAGACGTATCAATCACTGGTAACTCTACAAACCCTACACGTTTCCAGCACCCAGTAGCTGGTACATACAAGAAGGAGCGTATTGCTGCTGGTAAGCCATACTTCTCAGTAGCTTCTGGTGGTGGTACAGGCCGTACTTTGCATCCAGATAACATGGCTGCAGGTCCTGCTTCTTACGGTATGACTGATACTATGGGTCGTATGCACTCAGACGCTCAGTTCGCAGGTTCTTCTTCAGTTCCTGCTCACGTAGAGATGATGGGCTTCCTCGGTATGGGTAACAACCCTATGGTAGGTGCTACTGTTGCTATCGCTGTAGCTATCGACCTCGCTATCAACAAGAAGTAATTTCTTTGAGATACAAAACATATAAAAGCCTTGAGAATCAACTGATTCTCAAGGCTTTTTCTTATTTATCCTACTGGAATAATCCAATATCCTACTGGAATAAAAAAAAATATCTCCGAGAGATATTTTTTTATCTTTCGGAGATATTCTTCTATCTTTCGGAGAAAATAATTTATCCTTTTCTATTCTTATCTAACCAGTTTTCGAATTTTCCTAAAACTAAACGATGTGCTCATGAGTACAATGATTACGCCAATCAGCCAGTAAAGCCAATCACGATAACTGATCATGAAAACCAGGAACAACACCAAGAGCAGAATCAGAAGCTGAAAAATACAGAATCTGAAACCAAGAGCAGATAAACGATAACCATAAACGGCTCTGCTGAAAACCAATACAGCTAAGGTCTCTATGGCATAAGCAACGGCAATACCCCCTCCTACTCCTCTCAATCCATCTAACTGATAACCAGCTATTTCACAGATTATCAGCAAGATAACACAAAAACTTTCCTGAATGAGAAAAAGTCTGGAATCTCCCCTTGACAGCGGGAGATATTCTATTGGAAGATAAACCGCCTTGAACAACATGGCAATAGCAGCAAGCTGAGTCATCTGAAGCATCCCCATAAACTGGGCATTGTATAATATCGGAATAATGAGAGGCAGACCTAAAATGATAGCTGCAACGATAGGTCCCAGCAACAGGACATTCATTTCAAGCTGGCAGTTCACACAGAGATTGCGCTCTTTAACTGACTCCTCGTTTTTTCTGGAACCCGAAATGCCGGAGAGACGGGGATAAAAATCCTGATCCATGACCGAGAACACCATTCCCGCATAAACAAAGACAATCGTTATACCGGCATTGAAAAGTCCGACAACTTCCAGATCGCCTTGTTGGTTCAAAAAGGCACGAATCAGAAATTCGCAGCCGCTATTCATCAAACCCGAAAGTACAAATGCCCCGCCAAGTCGCAAAAGTGGGAAACCTGCAACTAGCGTCATTTTTCGCATATTTACGCCCCACCGCACAACTCGTCGGGAATATCGAAAATTCAGAGCCCATTGCATAAATGCCAAAATGAACAGAACGGGCAGAATACCTCTCTCACCAAATATCCAATAAACCGGAACCGAAACCAAAAGCAGAAGAATAGCCAGAAGACTTGCCTGCATCGCCAACGCACGCAACTGTCCGGTAGCTTTCAGAATGGCTGTTTCACCTCCAGCCAGAATCGTGAAGAAAATGGTTGGTGCCAGGAGAATGAAATGTAGCGTATGATTGCCCCAGGAAAAAGTAAACCCATTGAGTAACGGACCTAGAAGAACACAGACGATGGCTCCGAAAAATGCAGCAAGCAGACTATAGGTGCGGACAAGAAGAACCGCCCCGGCGATATCAGCCTTTTCGGACTGCGATTCATCTGCAGCATGTTCCTTTTCAGAAATAAATTTGACACCACTTGTAGGAATGCCGAAATTACACGCAGAACTGAGAACAGAAATCGTAGAGCTGAAAAGAGACAGCAGTCCCATTCCAGAAGGTCCGAGGAAGAGCGCCGTAAATTTATTGCGCAAAACTCCTACAAGAATTCCCAATCCTTGCACACTGCCAAACAATCCTGTATATTTCAGAATATGCGAATAACTGTTTTCCTTTTTATCACCCATAATCAAAAGAAACAAAAAAAAGGTTGGATTTCCCGAAAGAGAAATTCAACCTTTATACTTTAAAATCTCAAAAGAAGATTCTGTCGAAGATTAAGCCTCAGCTGGAGCCTCCTCTGCAGGAGCTTCCTCAGCAGCCTTAGCCTCTGCCTCAGCAGCAGCTGCAGCAGCCTTCTTGTCAGCTACCTTCTTAGCGATTGCCTCGTTCATCTTCTTCTCAGCCTCGAGCTCCTTAGCAGCAGCTTCCTTCTTTGCCTTAGCATCGCCCTCGCGAACAGCAGAAATCTTAGCGTCCTTGCTATTCTTCCAAGCGTCGAAACGCTTCTGAGCCTCAGCATCGTCGAATGCGCCCTTCTTAACGCCACCCTTGAGGTGCTTCATCAAGTAAACGCCCTCGCCCTTGAGGATGTTGCGAACTGTGTCTGTTGGCTGTGCACCAGTCTCTACCCAGTAGAGTGCGCGCTCGAAATTCAAATCTACAGTAGCTGGATTGGTGTTAGGGTTGAAAGTACCAATCTTCTCAGTAAATTTACCATCACGTGGTGCTCTAACGTCAGCGATTACGATGCTGTAGAAAGCATAGCTCTTACGACCGCCGCGCTGCAATCTGATTTTTGTTGCCATTTTTAAATCTTAATTTTAATTTAATTTATAATGAGGTTTGAATTTTATGCTGCCATCTCGTGACAGCGGGTGCAAAATTACTACTTTTATTTGAATTGAGCAAACTTTTATCGATATTCAAATGCTTTTTTAGCATTTTTTATCTGATTCGGTCTGCTGCTCTCAAGAGTTTAATGTCATCGTTCACACCTTTCATTGCCATCCATTCGAATATGATTGCTACCAAAGGAAGGCAAGCGGCAAACTGAAACTTCATCGTTCCTTCTGCTTCAGGAACAGGAATCAAGCCCATGAACATCACGATATAATCTACATACCATAAACCTGCAAAAAGCATGGCAAGTGAACAGAGTGATTTCTGAAGCTTCAGATTCTTGTACAAAAAGATGTTTACCAATGCTATGATGGCTGAAACGGCGAGCAGAAGGAACAGAGGAACGCAAGTAGTTGAAATCTGCATTCCTGCCTCCCCTACCACTCCGAGGTTATAAACCATAGTGTCTCCTCCCATCGTCTTAGCTGCGATGCTGGCGATAGGAAGAAAAAGACAGATAGCAATGGCGATGACAGCAAAGAGCAGAAATAATGTCTGTTTACGCTGTATCATATAGCTCAGGAATATTAAATTTCGCTCTCGTGAACCATTGGTGCAGATGTCTTGGTAGGATCGCGCCAATAAATATTATTCTCAATAAACTCTTCTGTAGCGAGCAAAGTTGGCTTTGGCAACTTCTCGTAGTAGCGAGAGATTTCAATCTGTTCGCGGTTCTCAAAAACTTCCTCCAAAGAATCGTTATAAGAAGCAAACTCCTGAAGTTTCTTGCTCAACTCCTGCTTGATTTCGATAGAAATCTGATTAGCGCGCTTTGCAATGATAGCTACGCTCTCGTAGATGTTATGGGTATCATCGCAGAGATCCATAATGTTGCGAGTTACTGTGTTTACTGGTGCCTTTGATTTTTTGAAATCCATAATTATAGTACTATTATTATTATATTGTTTTTACCTTATTATATATATGCTTTTTTTAATTGGCATTATTGCCAAGCTGGTCGAGAGCTGACTCCGGATGCTCTTTCTCGTACTGCTTGCACTTCTCAATATACTTCTCGGCAAGTGCACGGTCCTTTGAATCAGGATATTCGTTGATAAAGCCATAACACTCATCCTCAGCATCCTGATAGCGCTCCAACTGCTTTTTCTCGACACTCATCTTTGCCAGTTCGTATTTACCTTTCATGATGAGCGATGCAAACTCCTCGCGTCGGTTGCTGTAAGGATAATCCTTAAGCGCATTCTGTGCAGTTACGATACAAGCCTCATAATTGTTGCCTCCGCTGGTACAGTTGCCGAAATAGGTGCCCATATCAAAATAGAGCTTGGCACTCTTATACTCCTTCTCAACCAAGAGGTCCTGAAGAGCAAAAAGGCGGTTTGTAGCCTGCTGCTTGAGTCGGGCATCTGGATAAAGATCCAGAAACTCCTGGAAGGCTGCGATGGCTGTAATCGTGGTACTCTGGTCAAGACGAGGCTCTGGAGCATTCTGATACAGACTCTCTCCCACAAAGTACTTTGCATTTTCAGCAAACTTACCTTTAGGATAAGAAGAGTAATACTTCTTAAAATACTCTGCAGCAGTCTCATAATCCTTCATACCATACTCGGCCATAGCCAGCATGTACAAACATTCCTCACCCTCGGTAGAACCTTTCTTCATCGTTACCAGTTCCTGCAGAAGAGGAATGGCACGTGAATACTTGCCCTGGGCATAGCTCTGCTTGGCGTACTCATACTTATAAGTATAATCGCCTGATTTCAATACCTGGTTATATTCGTGGGCACAGCTCGACAAGAGCAATGCAACACACGATGCAATAAGAGTCAATTTTTTCATAATTCTCATTTTGAACTGCAAAGTTACTCATAATTTACTTATTATCAAAAGAAAAGATACATTTTTTCGTAAAAAATTAATCTTTATAACGATTAATGGCGTTTTTTTTGTAATTTTGCACCTTGAAACAGAACTTTTGAGAAGAAATCAGGAAGAAAATGGATTTTAAGATTACATCAAAATATAAGCCAACTGGCGACCAGCCGCAAGCCATCAGGCAACTCACAGAGGGGGTGCTTGAAGGAGACCCTGCACAGGTGTTGTTGGGTGTAACCGGCTCGGGTAAAACCTTTACGGTGGCAAACGTGATTGCCAACGTGGGGAAGCCTACGCTCATCTTGAGCCACAACAAGACTCTTGCCGCCCAACTGTATCAGGAGATGAAGGGTTTCTTCCCTGAGAACGCTGTAGAATATTATGTTTCATACTACGACTATTATCAGCCGGAAGCTTATCTGCCAACTACTGATACATATATAGAAAAAGACCTCGCCATCAATGATGAAATAGACAAGTTGCGACTCGGTGCTGTTTCTGCCCTTCTCTCGGGCAGAAAGGATGTCATCGTTGTCTCATCCGTATCGTGCATCTATGGTATGGGCGGACCTGTGGCGATGCAGGAGAACATCATCAAGATTCATCGCGGGCAGCGACTCGACAGAAATGAATTTCTGAGGAAACTCGTTGATGCACTTTACGTTAGAAATGACATAGAACTGCAACGTGGCAACTTTCGCGTGAAAGGCGAAACGGTTGACATCTTTATGGCTTACAGCGATCATGTTTTGCGCGTAACATGGTGGGACGATGAGATTGACAGTATCGAAGAAGTGGATTCACTCACTTATCACCGCCTTGCCTCGTTCGAAGATTACGAGATTTATCCAGCCAACCTTTTCGTAACAACAAAAGAACAGCAGGAAAGTGCCATTCGCAGAATTCAGGACGACCTGGTTAAACAGGTAGAATTCTTCAAGAGTATTGGAGATGGAATCAAGGCACAGCGCATCAAGGAACGTGTAGAATATGATATGGAAATGATCAAGGAATTGGGCCACTGTTCGGGCATCGAGAACTATTCCCGCTATTTTGATGGCAGACACGAAGGCGAACGCCCGTATTGCCTGCTCGATTTCTTCCCTAAAGATTTCCTGCTTGTGGTTGACGAGAGCCATGTGAGCATCCCGCAGATTGGAGCCATGTATGGAGGCGACCGGGCACGAAAGAAAAACCTGGTAGAATATGGTTTCCGCTTGCCTGCAGCCTTCGATAACCGTCCGCTGAAATTCGAGGAATTTCACGATCTCATTCCGCAGGCCATCTATGTAAGCGCAACTCCGGCAGACTATGAATTGAGAGAAGCCGAAGGCGTGGTTGTAGAACAGTTGATTCGTCCTACAGGACTCCTGGACCCGGAAATCGAAGTCCGTCCAAGTGAGAATCAGATAGATGATCTTCTGGACGAAATATTAACAAGAACACACCGCAACGAGCGAGTTCTGATTACGACTCTTACAAAGCGCATGGCAGAAGAACTCACCGAGTTCCTGCTCAACCACAACGTAAAGGCTGCCTATATCCACAGTGATGTGGCAACCTTAGACCGGGTAAAGATCATGAACGATCTCCGTGCAGGAGTATACGATGTACTGGTGGGCGTCAACCTGTTACGAGAAGGACTCGACTTGCCGGAAGTTTCGCTCGTAGCTATTCTCGATGCAGACAAGGAAGGCTTCCTTCGCAGTCACCGTTCTCTGACCCAGACGGCAGGCCGTGCTGCCCGAAACGTGAACGGCAAGGTAATCATGTATGCAGACAACATCACAGACAGCATGCAGAAAACGATAGATGAAACTGCCCGCCGCCGAAGCATCCAGTTGAAATACAATGCAGACCATGGCATTACACCAAAACAGATTGTGAAAGCAATAACCTCAGCTCTGCCTACTAGCAAGGAAGAAGGAGCAAAGATTGTTCCGATGGGAGCCGAGGGTTCTAAGCCTCGCGTCTACGTGGAACCGGAAAGTGCAGCCTTCGTTGCCGACCCTATTGTTCGCAGTATGAGCAAGGAAGAATTGGAGAAGAGCATTGCCAATACTACGGCATTGATGAAGCAAGCTGCCAAAGACCTCGACTTCATGCAAGCTGCCCAATATCGCGATGAAATCATCCGATTGCAGAAGGAATTGGAAGAAAAGGGATAAACTCAAAAGAAATAACCATCAAAAAGAGGGTGAATCATAAATTTATGATTCACCCTCTTTTTGATGGAATATTACTGATATATTATCTAGTCTTATAACACACCATCTTTTTATTTACCCAGCAGTTATTCATCTGTCTGTCAGCTATCTGCTATTCAAACGACAGCTTTTTCAGACGGGAACGTAACTGCTCAGCCTCGCTCTTTCTGATAGAAAGTTTGATGCTGCAAGTATTATCGAAAGTCTGATCCAGGATACGCGGATTCATATCTTTGACTATCCTCATCACATCATTCATCATCGGATAAGTAAAATCATAGGTTACTATTTCCTCTATCTGTTGCGTTACCTCCTCACAATGAGCCAAAGCATCAATGGCAGCTTCACGATAAGCAACAATGAGTCCGCTGGTTCCCAATTTCACTCCTCCGAAATATCGGATGACGACAATTAAAATATCCGTCAATTCTGATTTCGTGATTTGGCCAAGGATTGGTTTTCCTGCCGTAGAAGAAGGTTCGCCATCATCATTGGCACGGAACTCTGTCCGTTCAGGACCTAGCATATATGCATAACAACAATGTCGGGCATCGTAATATTTCTTACGGTACCCGGCAACAATTTCCTTCACCTCGTCAACAGTTGTAACATGGTGAGCAAAGGCGAGAAACTTACTCCTTTTCTCGGTGTAATATCCCTCGCCTATCGTATCTGATATAGTCTTAAATTCGTCTATCATTAATCCAACTTGTGAATAATCAAACCGCTACGCAACTTAGGTTCAAACCAAGTTGCCTTAGGTGGCATAATCTTACCACTATCAGCGATGTCCATAATCTGCTGCATAGAAACCGGATGCAAAGCAAGTGCCATCTTCATCTCGCCGCTATCCACACGACGTTTCAACTCACCGAGACCGCGAAGACCGCCCACAAAGTCGATGCGCTTATCAGAACGCAAATCCTTGATACCCAGAATTTCATCAAGAATCAGGCGAGATGAAATATCCACATCAAGCACGCCGATTGGATCAGCATCATCATAGGTTCCCGGCTTGGCAAACAAACCGTACCATTTACCATCCAAATACAGGAGGAAAGAATGGAGAGCTGCTGGTTTCAGAATATCCAAGCCAAACTGGCTGATAGCATCATCAATAGCCATCTTTTCATAGCAAGGAATGCCCTCTTCATCACCAGATACATTCACATTGATTGTATCAATATCTATCACCTCGAAGTTCTTTGTCAAAGCATCGAGGAACTGATCAGAAGTCAGGCCGTTCAAATCCTTCACAACTCGGTTATAATCGAGAATGGTAAGCTGACTTGCCTGAAAACAAACTGCCATAAAGTAGTTATATTCCTCCTTACCTGTATGATTAGGATTCTGCTTAGCTTTTTCTGCACCTACCAGAGCAGCTGCTGCAGAACGGTGATGACCGTCAGCAATATAAAGGCTAGGCATCTTGGCAAATTCCGCTGTAATTGTGGCAATATCCTGATCATCGCTTACAACCCAGAACTGATGACGGAAACCATCAATTGGAGCAATGAAATCATATTCCGGTGTTGTTGCAGCATAACGCATCAGAAGTTCGTTAAGCACCTCATTATCAGGATAAGCGAAGAATACTGGTTCGATATTGGCATTGCATACACGCACATGCTTCATACGGTCTTCTTCCTTATCGCGGCGTGTCAGCTCATGTTTCTTGATGACACCCGTCATATAGTCGTTTACATACGCACCTACAACAAGACCATACTGAGTCGTGCCAGTCATAGTCTGTGCATAGATATAATACTGTTCCTTATCATCCTGTTTTAACCAGCCATTCTCCTGGAACTTTCTGAAGTTCTCTGCAGCGCTTTCATAAACGCGAGGATCGTACTCAGAAGTACCAGGTTCGAAATTGATTTCAGGTTTAATAATATGATAAAGGCTCTTCTCGTTATCGCCTGCCTCGGCACGTGCTTCCTCAGAATTGAGAACATCGTAAGGACGAGACTCAATTTGCTCAACGAGATTTTTAGGAGGTCTTACTCCCTTAAAAGGTTTTACTATTGCCATAATATTTCATTTAAATTGACTAGTTTAATAAAAACATGAAAAGCCCATCAAGAGTGCTTCTGTGAAAAAGCACCCTTCATGAGCTATATGTATGGGAAGAATAATTACTTATTTACCTGGAACTTAGTGCATCCATCCTTAAAGAACGCATTAATCTGCTTAGCTGCAGCAATACCGGCATTGATATTTGCTTCTGCAGTCTGTGCTCCCATCTTCTTAGGAGTTGAGAAGTATCGACCCTCGAACTTGGCAAAGTCTGCATCAGCATCAGGCTTGATATCAGTGATGAACTTCAAGTCCTCACGCTCAGCAAGAAGTTTCAGGAGCTCAGGCTCATTGATAACCTCCTTACGCGCTGTATTGATGAGGATGCCACCCTTAGGCAACTGGTTTACAGTCTTGTAATCAATGCTCTTGATAGTCTCTGGAGTAGCAGGGATATGAAGAGAAACGATGTCGCAAGTCTGGAACAACTCATCCTGTGACTTTACAGCATGAACACCGGCAGCCTCGATAACATCAGCTGGGCAGAATGCATCGTAAGCAGCTACTTCCATGCCAAATCCCTTGGCGATGCGAGCCACATTTCGACCAACATTACCGAAAGCAAGAATACCCAGTTTCTTACCCTTCAACTCGCTGCCAGCCTTGCCGTTGTAGAAATTACGTACAGTAAAGACCAACAAGCCGAATACCAACTCAGCTACTGCGTTAGAGTTCTGACCAGGAGTATTCTCAGCCACTACATTATGAGCAGTAGCAGCAGCAAGGTCGATGTTATCATAACCCGCACCGGCACGAACGATAATCTTCAGGTTCTTTGCTGCATCGAGCACCTCGGCATCAGCCTTGTCAGAGCGGATAATCATCGCGTCCACATCCTTCACTGCATCGAGAAGCTGAGCCTTCTCTGTATATTTTTCGAGCAGCACCAATTCGTTGCCTGCTCCCTCTATTTCTTTCTTAATGCCTTCCACAGCAGCCGCTGCGAATGGCTTTTCTGTTGCAACTAATACTTTCATACAAATTCAAAAATTAATGTTGTGCTTCAAAATCCTGCATGGCCTTGACGAGTGCCTGAACACCCTCCATAGTCTGTGCATTGTAGCAGCTGGCACGGAAACCACCCACTGAGCGGTGACCCTTGATACCTACCATGCCACGCTCTGTAGCGAAGTCGAGGAATGGCTTCTCCAACTCCTTGTACTCATCGTTCATCACGAAGCAGATGTTCATCAAAGAACGGGATGCTTCTTCAACAGTACCCTTGAAGAGTTTGTTGCGGTCGATTTCAGCATAAAGAACTTCAGCACGTTCGTGAGCTCGCTTGTCAGCAGCCTCAACACCACCATTAGCCTTCAACCAGCGGAGATTCTCCATCAAGGTATAGATAGGAACAACAGGAGGAGTATTGAACATACTGCCCTTCTCAACGTGAGTACGATAATCGAGCATAGTAGGAAGCTCGCGAGGAGCCTTGCCGAGCATATCATCCTTTACGATGATAACGGTAACACCTGCCATAGAAAGATTCTTCTGAGCACCTGCATAGATGGCAGTATACTTAGAAACATCTACTGGACGGCTCATGATATCTGAAGACATATCAGAAATCAATGGTACGTTTACGTCTGGATCTACACGGAGTTCGGTACCATATATTGTATTGTTGCTTGTCAAATGCAAGTAATCACAATCGGCTGGTACAGTGTTAGGAACCTGTGGATAGAAAGTGAAATTGGCGTCGGACGATGATGCGATCTCCACGACCTCACCAAAATGCTTTGCCTCTTTCATTGCCTTCTTAGCCCAAGTGCCAGAATTAATGTAGGCAGCCTTCTTGATGAGGAAGTTTGCTGGAATCTGCATAAACTGCAATGACGCACCACCACCAAGGAAGATAACGGAATAACCCTCAGGAATGTCAAGAAGCTCCTTGAATAAGGAGACTGCCTCATCAACTACTGGCTGGAAATCCTTAGCACGGTGGCTGATTTCCATCAATGAAAGACCTGAACCATTAAAATCCAAAATCTGCTTTGCTGTGTTCTCAATCACTTCGCGTGGAAGCATTGATGGACCTGCGTTAAAATTGTACTTCTTCATCTTTGTATAATTATTTAAGTTTTATACGATATAATCCTGTTAGCAGGAAAAATTAGTGCACAATACATCCATATAGGATACATAGTAAACCTTTGGATTGTATTTACGACTGCGAAATTACACTTTTTATTTGAAACTACCAAACTTTTCTGCACATTTTTAGCGTTTTGAGCAGATTTCTTTCATTTTGTTAGTCATTTTAGTATAATAACTGCATATTTATGTCTATTTTTACATTTATTATACATTAGCAAGCAACAGAGAAAAGATAATAGCAGTTTGTCAACTATCTTACCCCTTCCACTATCGTTTTGACGCCTTTTATCTTTTCGCCCTTTACATTATTCAGTACGCTGCGCAACTTCGTTCGGGAAATGGCAGCATAAGCATAACGGTCATTAACATCAATCTTTCCGATTTCAGCCGACTGCAGCCCACCCTTCTTGCAAAGGAAGCCTAAAATGTCACCCTTGCTGATTTTATCCTTCTTGCCTTTACCTATATATATAGTAGCCATCTTAGGTTTGGCTGGCGCAGGAAGCTGATCAGCAGCAGGCATCTCGTAATCCTCAATTTCAGCATCCACATATTCCGGAATATGCTCTTCAGGACCTAACAGGAAGAAAGCCTTTCCCTGGGCTTCCCATCTTGCCGTACGTCCTACACGATGAATATAACCATCTTCGCTCTCCGGCATGTGATAATGGATGATATTATCTATATCTGGAATATCAAGTCCGCGCGAAGCCAGATCCGTACTCACCAGGATATTGGCACTTCCGTTGCTAAAACGATAGAGAGAAGCCTCACGTTCCTTCTGTTCCAATCCACCATGGAAAAAAGAGGTTGAAAATCCCTGCTCCACCAGATATTTATTGGTGCGCTCCACACTGTCGCGATAATTGAGGAATACAATGGTACTCTGATCGCCTAAACTGCGTAGCAAAAGTGACAGACTCTCTAATTTATCTTTTACCGGACTAACCACCTTATATATATGTACACGGTCAGGAACCTGATCTTCATCCACACGGTAATCTATCTTTTCTACCCTACCCATGTGTACGAAATGAGGAATCTCCTCTGCCTCGGTAGCAGAAAGCAGGAAATGTCGACGCAAGCCAGGCAAAGACTTGATCAGTCGGCTCATTTCGTCCTGGAAACCCATCTCCAGACACTTGTCAAACTCATCAATAATCAGGTATTTGATGTGATATGGAGAAAGATTTCCCTTATCCAGATGATCATTGAGGCGACCTGGAGTTCCAAATACAATCTGAGGACGAACCTGTTTCATCACGCGATGCTCATCCATCGTAGCACGACCACCATAGCAAGCCATCGCACGCAAACCGCTGCCCATATTCTTCAATACGTTAGCCGACTGCAAAGCGAGTTCCCGACCAGGAGTTACCACCACCGCCTGTGCCTCGTCATCAGTAGCATCTATAAGTTGGGTAAGAGGCAAAAGATAAGCCAGTGTCTTGCCACTACCTGTTGGCGAAAGTATCACCACATCCTTGTTCCCGTGCAAGATTGCCTGCATGGAATCCTGCTGCATATCATTGAGCTCAATGCCCAGTTTATCTAAAATTCTGTCTATCATAAATTTCTAATAATCAATTTCAATAGAGAAGTCTTCTTTTCAAGAGAAGTTTTCATAAATTCCTCATCATGAGGCATTATTTCTTTTTCTGATTGAGCAGTTTGTCTATCTCATCAAACTCCTTACCCATGTTCAGGTTCAGATAGATGGTATATAGCGGCAAAGCCCACTGCTCCTGCATATCAGGCGCCATCGTTCTGTACTTCTGCAGATAAGGCATCGCACTCTTGTAAAGTCCGTCTATCTCCTGATGAGTTTTGCGAGATTGCTGCGAATTCTTATCCATTTCAACAGCCTGATTGAAATAAGCCAAACCTATATTATAATAAGCACCAGCCAAAGAATCGTTCACGGCAAGTGCCTTTTTGCTCACTTCGATGCATTGCTTGAAATCACCCATATTCAGGAGAACGGTTCCCTTGGTAAAGAGATAGATATCATTGTCGGGAGCTATCGCCAGCGCCTTATCTGCTACGGCGAGTGCAGAATCGAGTTGGTTTTCCTGCGAATAATACTCTACCAGACGCGGGAAGAAGAACGGGAATTTCGGATCCCGTTCAAAACCTTCCTTCAAGGTAGAGAGATAGCGCGGTGTATCCTTCTCCAGTTTGTAAGTCTCAGCCAGATACTGTAACATATAGTTATAATGAGCCGTATCTTTCAGCGCCTCATAAGAATGATGAAGCGTAGCTTTGGTATCTTTCATCTTATATCCGGCATATACAGCCCAATAAGCTGCCGAAGAAAGATATTTGTCTTTCTGGGCATACTTATAAGATTGGAACATCGGTGCAGTACTGCACTCTATGTACTGGTCAAAGAACTGATAAGCCTCCTTGTATTTCTGTTTCCTGATAAACCAGGTTCCTCCGTTATAGAGATTCGGACGTATCCTGTTCAAATATTCAGAATGAGACTTGCGGAAATCAAACTCACATTTTCCTTTTTTGTTAGGAATCATCTCAACGGAATCAAGTCCTTGGGCTATAACGAAGAGCTGTCGGGTTGCATTGAAGAGCTGGGCTGTATCATACGCCTGTTTGAGGTAGAGTTTCTCATTACCCTGTTCATACTGCTTCTTCACAGCATCAAAGAGAATATTCCAAATTTTCTTGTTATTCCGGTTGGCAGAATCCGTCAGGAGTTTGCGCATACTGGATTCGGCCTTCGCCAAATCCTTGCCAGCCTTTACCAGATCTTTGGCTGCAGAAATCTCCTTCTTCTGTGCCTGCAACCCTAATGGCGCCAACAGAAGAAAAGCTATCTGTAAAACCCATAAGTTTCTGTATATCTGTATTTTCATATTAATCTCCTAAATTAAAACTTTCATTTGTTTCCATACTCATAATAATACCAGTAGGTATTTCCATAAGTATCCCGAAGAGCATTCTGCTTTTCAGTCTCATTAGCATATTTGTGATCCATCTGCTGGAAATCCTCAAAGTCTGTATCCATCACATTATCGTGATAAACGATACTTGGATTACTGCGGCGATGCGTATAAAGAACCAACGCTTCCTTATAATGAACAGGCAGTTTGCCCGAAGTTACTTTGTAATGTTTCTGCACCTCTGCTACGAACTTGTCTAGTTGCTTGTCCAGCAAGAGTGCACAAAGCTGATAGTCAACAGGCAGACGATACTTGAGATGATGTTTAACCATCCATGCCGAAGGTTTCTGCATCCATTTTGGCGCCTTCCACATCATAGCCTTCACGGTTACGCTATCCGGCATCATCGCCTTACTTCCACCTACCAGCGGATAAGTAAAGAGACGGCTGCCCAGCTCGCCTGTTTCGTTGAGACAGGCTATACGGAGCATTGTCAGCGAAGAATCTGTTTTCAGAGATTTTTCACCTACTTCCAAAGCTTTTTCATACTGTTTTTCTTTCATCAGATGTTCCATGCGCATACGTTCATGAAACAGCCGATCATTGCTAGCAACAAAGTTGACAAGCAATATCATCACCAGCATCTGGAGCAGATTCACCCACATATAGCGGGAGAACCAGCCGTTGCTGTGAGGCTCTGTTTCTATCGGCTCCAACTGGCGGGCTATCCATATCAATCCGCCCCATAGAATCAGACAGAGTGGCAAGATAATCCACCACGCCCCCAGCGAATGATAACGGTCGATATCAACGGGGATATCGGTAATCATCGTCAGGATGAGGAACGAAGGGAAATAAGTAAGCCCGTGGAAACGGCGTTTCACACGGGTTACTGCGTACACTCCCACTTGCAGCAGATAGAGTACGAGCGTGATAAGCAGTGGAGCCAGCGTGTAACTGTAGTTGGTCAAACCGCCTGAGAAAACATGCTGAGCCACTGCCAGTACGTCTGCCTGGTAAAATGCCAGGTAGACGTAGGTAAATGTGATAAAGATGATAGCACAGGCGATTTGCATCTTCGCAGTACTACTCCTTTTATTTTTCATAAATCAATCTATTAATTTTTCTTCAGCACCAAAGCTGTACGAGCTGGCAGATAAAGTTTCAGCCACTCCTTACGGTCTTTCACATAAAGTGGATCGTAATTAGTCAGATGCGTCATCGTGTCATCATTCAAGCCATTACCGCCGAAATCCTTGCTGTCAGAATCAAGCACTACACTGTAGGAACCGGTTGGAACCAGGAAGCCATAGTCGGTGAAAGAGCGGGTTGGCGAGAAGTTAAACACGAAGAGCAGATCGCCACGCATAAAGGCGAGAACCTGATCGCCATCATTATGCCAGATTTCTACAACTGGTGTCTTGTTAAAATTCTTTTCGCTTGTAATCGTCTTGAGCATTTCTCGGTCGAAATCTCCAAGATAGTGGTAGCAGAGTTCATGATTATCTACCAGATTCCACTGTCTGCGGGCGTATTTATGGCTCCAGCCATTACCCTCGCGAGGGAAATCAATCCACTCTGGGTGACCGAACTCATTACCCATGAAGTTGAGATAACCGCCATTGATTGTAGAGGCGGTAACCAGACGGATCATCTTATGCAGAGCAATACCACGATGAGCCATTTCGTTTTCATCGCCCTTCTTGAAATGCCAGTACATATCGGCATCAATCAGACGGAAGATGATGGTTTTATCGCCCACCAATGCCTGGTCATGACTCTCACAATAAGAGATGGTTTTCTCATCCGAACGGCGGTTCTTTACCTCCCAGAAGATGCTGGATGGTTTCCAGTCTTCATCCTTCAGTTCCTTGATGGTCTTGATCCAATAATCTGGAATATTCATCGCCATGCGATAGTCAAAACCATAACCGCCATCCTCAAACTTGGCAGCCAGGCCTGGCATTCCGCTCACCTCTTCGGCAATCGTAATGGCATGCTTGTTAACCTCGTGAATCAGACAGTTGGCAAGGGTAAGATAGCAGATGGCATTATCATCCTCGTGACCATTGAAATAATCGCCGTAGTTGCAGAATGCCTCACCCAGACCATGACTGTAATAGAGCATGGATGTTACACCATCAAAACGGAATCCGTCGAAATGGAACTCATTGAGCCAATACTTGCAGTTGCTCAACAGGAAGTGGATGACTTCATCCTTTCCATAGTCGAAGCAGAGACTGTCCCAAGCCGGATGCTCATGACGGTCGCCAGGATAGAAATACTGGTTAGGATCGCCAGCGAGATTACCCAGTCCTTCCACCTCATTCTTTACGGCATGAGAGTGAACGATGTCCATGATGACGGCAATACCATTCTGGTGAGCTGTATCAATGAGATTCTTCAACTCTTCAGGAGTTCCGAAGCGGCTACTTGCAGCAAAGAAACTGCTTACATGATAGCCGAAGGAGCCATAATACGGATGCTCCTGGATAGCCATAATCTGAATGCAGTTGTAACCATCCTTGATGATACGTGGCAACACATTCTCCTTAAATTCTGTGTAAGTGCCAACCTTCTCAGCATCCTGTGCCATACCGATATGGCATTCATAGATGAGCAGAGGTGCCACATTTGGTCTGAAGGTTTTCTTCTTCCATCTATATGGTTCCGGATTCCAAACCTGAGCAGAGAAAATCTTGGTCTGGTCGTCCTGTACTACGCGCTGTGCCCATGCAGGAATACGCTCGCCTTCACCACCTTCCCAATGAACTTTCATCTTGAAGAGATCGCCATGTTTCATCGCTTTCTCCGGAAGTTTGAGTTCCCAGTTGCCGGTATTCTTTACTCTTTTAGCACGATACTTTTCGGTTTCCTGCCAGTTGTTGAAGTCACCTATCAGATAGATGTCTGTAGCATTAGGTGCCCACTCACGGAACACCCATCCACGGGCAGTCTTATGCAGTCCGAAATACTCGTATCCATTGGCAAAATCGCTCAATGTCTGTTTGCCGTTATTAGTCAGCTGACCGAGTTTCCAGAGTGCATGGTCGTGTCGGCCCTTGATGGCATCCTCATAGTCTGCCAGATATGGGTCGTTCTTCACGAGTCCGATATGCTTTACCACAGCCTTCGCTGCCTTTTTTGCAACTGGTTTCTTTGCAGTTGCCTTTTTAGTTGCAGCCTTCTGGGCTGTAGTTTTCTTTTCTGTTGCCATATATCATGATTTTAGATGGTTACTCTATATTATTCTTCTTTAATTTTATCTTGAAGATTTCTTCTTTAATTCTTAATCTTGAAGATAGCCTTGTGGATATCACCACTACCGATGCATGGCTGATGACCATCTTGTGGCCAGAAGATAGCAAACTGACCTGGCTTGCAGGTAACGAGCGTCTGCGCTTTCACACCAGGATACTTGGTTACATCCTTAGCCTCGTTATATTCCACTTCAGGAAGATCAGCAAGAGGAGTATAGCCATAAGTCTCCTCGTTGTCAAGAGGAATCTGAATATCAATCATCTTGCGATGTGTTTCAAAAACAGCATCTTCCTCGCTTTTTCCGTGAGCTGTCGTTATGTTAACAAAGAGGTTACCCTCCTTGATAAAATGCTTACCGTCCTCCAATTTAGAGAGGTCATTATCTTTGATAAACTTCACTACATCAGCGAAGAGCGGATTGAGAGAAACATATTTCTCCAGATTGTCTAAAGTATCTACTACCATAATTATAGTTAAGCTTTGAGATTTGAACATTTACTTTTAACTTTGAGACTTGAAAACAGAACATTGAACATTCAATATTCAACATTATAATATGTTCTTTTTCTCATTATTTAAAATATAAAGGTTCTCTATCTCGTTATTTATAATTTCTTTGTATTTTTCTAATTTTCTGAAGAGATTAGTCTTCAAATCGTTTGCCGTTTTCGTAGGCTCCCTTGGCTGTAACCTGTCCGTTGCGGTCTTTTTCTACAAATCTTCCGTCACGCACATCGTTACGGTAGGTTCCTTCGAAACGCTTACCGTTTTTATCTTCTTCTATGCAAGGTCCCTGGCGCTTACCTTTGTGATAGGCACCCTTGAATCTTCTGCCATCAGCATAATGAATCACGACATTACCATCTACCAGACCGTTTTTGAACTCACCTTCAAACACGTCGCCGTTCTTCTTGGTCAGTTTGCCCCTGCCGTTCTGCAGATCATCCATCCAGTCGCCTACATAGATATCGCCATTCTTCCAGATGAAGGTACCCTGACCGGTACGCAGGCCATCCTTAAACTGTCCGTTATACTTGTCGCCCTTTGCAGAGCGGAAGATGCCTATACCCGTGCGTTCTCCCTGCACATAATCGCCTTCATAAATGTCGCCATTATGAAATTTATAGATACCCTTTCCGTCCTGGATATCATCCTTCCAGTCGCCGATATACACATCGCCATCAGCATATTTGAAAGTACCTTTTCCAGAGCGCTGGTTGTCTAGCCACTGACCGTCATAAGTAGTTCCGTCTCCCCAGTTGAAGAAGCCGTTTCCATTCTTCATATCGTTCATCCACTGGCCTTTATACTGTGCGCCATTGGCATAAGTATAAACGCCGCGTCCCTGACGCTTGTCCTTATACCAGTCGCCGTCATATTTATCACCATTATAATAGAACATGACGCCATGACCATGCTGGTAATCGCGGAACCAGAGGCCTACATATTTGTTGTTGTTCTGGAAATAGTAGGTGCCTTTACCATGCTGCTGGTCCTGCATCCACTGTCCCTCATACTTTTCGCCATCACTGAAGGTATAAACGCCATAGCCTTCGCGCTTACCTTTCATATAAGAGCCTTCGTAGGTATCCCCATTCTTATAGATGGTAGTACCTTTTCCCTGCGGCTTTCCGCTCACCATTTCGCCTTTAAACTGACCTCCGTCACGGGTGATGCAAGAGCCTAGCGAAATCTTCTGGGCTGAGGCATCAACCGATGCCATAGCCAAAGTCAAGGCAAGGAAAAAGCACTTGCTCCGACAGGACAATTTGGTATGTTGTTTCTTATTGTATTTCATATTCTACAGTTATAGTCTGACTTATCAATCTCCAAAATTACGGTTTTTTCCTCAAATAGCCAAATAGATTAAACAAATTTAAGGTAAAATCATGAAAATAGATTTTTATCTGAAAAAATCTGCAGCTTGAAACAATAAACAAACACATTTTTCGTTTTTACGAAAATCGAGAATAAAATCACTAAAACAGTAAAATTATGATTTTAAATTGCGCCATCATAGATGAAGATCCGGAAGCTTTGCAACTCCTGGAACAGTATATAGAAAAAACTCCGACCCTGCATTTGATCGGAGCCTACAAAAGTGCGATAGATGCTGTAGACGGCATCCATCACAACCATCTCGACATACTTTTTCTCGCCATCCACATGCAGCAGATCAGCGGTTTGGAATTTGCAAAGGTTGTACCCAAGAACGTGAAGATTGTCTTCACCACCGCATTCAAGGAGTATGCCATCGAAGCCTACAAAGTGAATGCATTCGACTATCTGCTCAAGCCCATCACCTACGATGACTTTATGGGATCATGCCAGAAAGTCTTCGAACGCTACATGCAGGACGATAACTACAACCCTATCAAGCGCGACGGTTTTCTGGTGGTAAAACGAGATTACAAATGCGTAAGAATCCCGATAGATGATATTCTGTTTGTTGACTGCGACAAAGACTACATCCGTTTCCATCTTGAGGGCAGGCCTAACATCAGAACCCTGGGCAACCTCAAACAGTTGGAAGAAAGGCTGCCAAGAGAAAAATTCAAGCGTGTACACCGTTCGTTCCTTGCCAACATGACAAAGTTTGATACGGTAGACCAGCAGCACATTACCTATGGCGACCAGAGCATTCCGATATCAGAAACCTACTTTGAATTTATCAAGAAATATCTGGAAGACCATTCTCTATGATGGTCTTCCAAATCATTTTTTCCTACCTTTCTTATAATATCTGCAAGGGTGATGATACCAGGATAGAAGCTCCATGTGCCAGCAGAAAATCGTGATCTCTGAATCCCCACAGCACTGAGATACAAGGCATTCCGCTGTTCTTTGCCGTCATCACATCCACGTCGCTGTCGCCGATATATACCGCCCTTTCTCTATCCGCATGCAGCTGCCGCAAGGCTTCGTTTACGGTATCTGGAGCCGGTTTTTTCTTGATATTCTCCCGCTCTCCTATCGCCACATCTACCAGGTCGCCGAAGAAATGGCGGCATATTTCCCGGGTAGCTGCATAAAACTTGTTGCTTACCACCGCAATGTTCTTTCCCCTATTCTTCAGTTCCTCCAGCATCTCCATCACGTCCGGATAAGGTTTCGTATTATCCATATTGTGCACCATATAATGCTTGCGGAAATCCTGTAGGGTTTTCTCAAACTTCTCGTTCTCCAATCCTCCCGGCACGGCACGTTCCATCAGTTTCTTCACCCCGTTTCCTACAAACATGCGTACTTCCTCCAGCGTACGTTCAGGCATCCCGTTCAGCTTCAGCGCATAATTGCAGCTTGCAGCCAGGTCGTGGAGAGAAGAAATCAGGGTTCCGTCAAGATCGAATATATAGGTATCGAAATTGAACTGGGCATGAACCGGAACCCTCTTGATGCGGAACTCACCGCCGTGTAGCACATAAACATCCTGATGGTATACACGGATTTCACCCTGAGGAGTTCCCTGTCCGCCAGCCTGTTCATTACCCGAAATGCCAAAGATTCTGTTATCCCCAAATTCCCATCTCTTCAGTTTCTGGGTCTGTGCATCAATCACCACATATTTATATTCTATCGGCTCATCGATAGCCTGCACATTCACAGATATTTCCCAGTCCTTGCCATGATAGTTCTGCATCTTCAGGAAATGAGCCGGATTCCATTTGCCCAGCGTAGGATGATTTCCCAACAGAGCTACAGCCTCACCCTCATAGAGTTTCGGGGCATGAATCTTGAAGATGATAGTACGGTCGAAGAGAGGCAGACGCGCTGGCTTGACATCAGTAAACTTCACCTGCTGCAATACGAAGGCATTTTTTTCCACGTAAGGATTATCCTCCTCCAGCCAATAGTCTTGAAAATAGAAATTCTTACTCTCATCAAAAACATATTGGCGGGCAGAAGTGAGCGATTCCCTACGCAGCACCTTTCCCCCAGCATCTTTCACGCAGTAGCAGTAAGCCACAGCTACGAAAGGGTGATGGCGGTTCTGCCTTGACGCCATTTCCACCTCCCAGTGATAACCGTCCCGGGTGGTCATCGGCAAGTCCATCGTATCTTGATATCCATCAGCGGCGGCAAAAGTTAATTCTACATGCAGGGCATGACCCCACTTGGCAGCATACGCTATCGAAAACTTCATTTTCATAATACTTTTATAATAATGTGCCCGAAAGCACCGATACACATGTTGATTCTCAATGTCAAGTGCAAAGGTAACAAAAAAGCAGACACAACGGATAAAGAAAGATGACAATTAACCTATTTTAAATTCCTATACTTTGCTATTTCCTATTTTTACTGTACTTTTGCACCCGAAAAATAACAAACAAGAAGAATATGAAAAAGAAAAAATCATTTTCTAAGCTCTATCTGTATGGCGCTATAGGCTGCATCGCAGTCATCGCCATCGTGGGCTACATCTATTGTTTCTCTTCCTTCTCGAAGAGCAGCAACACCGAGTATGTTTACATCGACAACGATGATAACATCGACTCTGTATACAACAAGCTCCGCCCATTTGCCAAGAGCATTCCGTTCCAGGCATTCAAGACCCTGACCCTCCATTCCGGCTATGCCGATCATATCCGCACCGGCAGATACGCCATTACTCCGGGCGATGGTGCCCTCAAGACATGGCGCCACATGAAGAACGGTTTGCAGGAACCGGTTAGCCTTACCATCCCTTCGGTCCGCACGCTCGACAAACTCTCTGATGAGATTGGCAAGAAGATGATGTTTGGCAGCAACGACCTCTACCATGCCCTGCGCGACGAGAGCATCTGTCAGAAATACGGTTACGATACTGCCACCATCGCCTGCATGTTCGTACCTAACACCTACGATCTCTACTGGAACATCTCGGTAGATAAATTTCTGGAGCGCATGAAGAAAGAAAGCGACAAGTTTTGGAACTTTGAGCGCACCGAAAAGGCAAAGACTATGAAGCTGACACCGATTGAGATCATCACCCTTGCCAGCATCGTGGACGAAGAAACAGCCAATAACGGCGAAAAACCGATGATAGCCGGCATGTATTATAACCGTCTGATGCTTCGCAATGCCGAATATCCAGAGGGAATGCCATTGCAGGCCGATCCTACCATTAAATATGCCTGGCAGCGATTCGACCTCAAGCGCATCTACAACAACCTCCTGTCTATCAAGAACCCGTATAATACCTACAAGAACCCAGGTTTGCCACCGGGGCCTATCCGCATTCCGAGCGTAGCAGGTATTGATGCCGTCCTCAACCATGTGCATCACGATTACCTCTACATGTGTGCCAAGGAGGATTTCAGCGGCACTCATAATTTTGCCCGCACTTACGATGAGCACCTGCAGAATGCAGCCAAATATTCTAAGGCACTCAACGAAAGAGGTATCAAGTAAGATAAGGAAACAAGAAAGGTAAAAATGAGTCAGAAAACTTGCAAAGCGTTAGTGATTTTACAAGTTTTCTGACTTTTTATTTGGTAGTCTAACAAAATAGTTGTAAATTTGCAGCCGAAAACTTACCAATTTAAAATAAGGAATAAATACATGAACAGAACGATTATTACAGTAGTGGGCAAGGATACCGTTGGTATCATCGCCAAGGTATGTACCTATTTGGCAGAGAACAGTATCAACATCTTGGATATCTCTCAGACCATCGTACAGGAGTATTTCAACATGATGATGATCGTAGACATGGGCAAGATGCAGAAAACTTTCGAGGAAGTAGCCGATGAACTCACCAATGTTGGTAAGGCTATGGGCGTGCAGATCAAATGCCAGCGCGAGGAAATTTTCAATATGATGCACAGAATTTAAAAAGCAAACAATATGATCAATATATCTGAGGTTATCGAAACCAATAAGATGATAGAGCAGGAGAATTTCGATGTGCGTACCATCACCATGGGTATCAACCTTTTGGATTGCGCATCTACCGATCTCGATGAGCTCTGTCAGAACATTCATAATAAGATTACACGTCTGGCAAAGAACCTGGTGAAGACCGGCGAAGAAATCTCCAAGGAGTTTGGTGTACCTATCGTCAACAAGCGTATCTCCATCACTCCAATCTCGCTGGTAGGCGGTTCTGCCTGCAAGACTACCGACGATTACGTGAAGATTGCCAAGACCCTCGACCAGTGTGCCAAGGAACTCGGCATCAACTTCCTGGGCGGCTATTCTGCCATCGTAAGCAAGGGTATGAGCAAGAGCGATGAGCTCCTTATCCGTTCTATCCCTCAGGCGATGGCACAGACCGATTTCGTCTGCAGCTCAGTCAATGTGGGTTCTACCAAGACCGGCATCAACATGGATGCCGTCCGACTGATGGGCGAAATCGTAAAGGATACAGCCGAGGCAACCAAGGACAGAGGTTCTCTGGGTTGTGCCAAACTCGTTGTTCTCTGCAATGCGCCAGACGACAATCCGTTCATGGCTGGTGCCTTCCATGGTGTTTCTGAGGCCGATGCGGTAGTGAGTGTCGGTGTCAGCGGTCCTGGCGTTGTAAAGTATGCATTGGAGAAGGTAAAGGGTGAAAGCTTCGAGGTTCTTTGCGAAACCATCAAGCGTACCGCCTTCAAGATTACCCGTGTAGGTCAGTTGGTAGCCAAGGAGGCTTCACGCCGTCTGAACGTACCTTTCGGCATCATCGACCTTTCATTGGCTCCTACCCCAGCTATCGGTGATAGTGTAGCCGATATTCTTGAGCTCATCGGTCTTGAGCATGCCGGTGCTCCCGGTACCACAGCAGCTCTTGCACTCCTGAACGACCAGGTTAAGAAGGGCGGTATCATGGCTTCTTCTTATGTAGGTGGTTTGAGCGGTGCCTTCATCCCTGTCAGCGAAGACCAGGGTATGATCAACGCTGTAGAGGCCGGTGCGCTGACCATCGAGAAGCTTGAGGCGATGACTTGTGTCTGCTCAGTAGGTTTGGATATGATTGCCATCCCTGGCGATACTCCAGCCACCACCATTTCCGGTGTCATTGCCGACGAGGCTGCCATCGGTATGGTTAACCAGAAGACTACTGCCGTACGTATCATCCCAGTTGTGGGCATGAAGGTAGGCGACAATGTAGATTTTGGCGGTTTGCTCGGTCATGCTCCAATCATGCCTGTAAACCCATTCAGTTGCGAAGCATTCGTAAACCGTGCCGGTCGTATTCCGGCTCCAATCCACAGTTTCAAGAATTAAACTGTTTTGATTCAAAATACCAATCCCCCATCCTGCTTTCTCAAGCGGGCTGGGGGATTTTTTCATTGTATAATCACTTATCTATCTTCTAAAGCGGTTCATCATGACAAAACATAGGTGGATAGATACTCAGAAAATCAACTACAGATATTTAAATCCAATCCTTAAATAAGACGGAAGCTCCCCCAAAAGTCAAAAGAATCGGGAAAAAGAAAAATAAAGGGTGAGACTTCTCCCACCCTTTATCTGATATTATAAAAAAAGTTTGTCTAAAGTAAATTACAAACGTTTAAAGTTTTTTCAGCTCTTCTTTCCATGCAGAATAAGCCTCGAGATAAGCAGAACGGTTAGCCTCATCAGGATCTATGACTGCAAGTTTCTTCAATGAAGCAAAAGCCTCATTATGATCCTTATAGATACCGGCACCAATACCAGCACCCTTAGCTGCACCTGCACTACCATCTGTCTCATAAAGTTCGATAGTAGCACCACTCACACCCGCCAAGGTATCTCGGAACAACGGACTGAGGAACATATTAGCCTTACCTGCATGAATATTCTTGATATCCATACCCATCTGCTGCATGATTTCCATTCCATAGCAGAAACTGAAGACGATACCCTCTTGTGCTGCACGAACAATATGAGCACGATTATGCTTATTAAAGCTGATGCCACGAATAGAACAACCAACTTCCTTATTCTCTAATACACGCTCAGCTCCATTACCAAATGGGATAATCTTAACACCATCACTACCTATTGGTACAGAAGCTGCAAGATCATTCATATCCGCATAGCTTACATCTGGAGTGATATTTCGATGAACCCACGCATTCAAGATACCAGTTCCATTGATACACAACAATACACCAAGACGGTCAAGGTCTGTAGTATAATTAGCATGAGCAAAAGTATTGACACGGCTCTTTGGATCATAGTTAACATCACCCAATACACCATATACAACTCCTGATGTACCTGCAGTACTTGCTATTTCACCCGGATTGAACACATTCAGACTCACAGCATTATTTGGCTGGTCACCCGCACGATAAGATATTGGTGTACCTTCTTTCAGACCAAGTTCTTCAGCTGCCGCTTTACTTACTACACTCTGTACAGAGAAAGTAGGAACAATATCAGCCAGAATGCTTTCATCGAAGCCAAAGTAATCAAGCAGGAATTTAGCAGGCTTTTTCTGGTTGAAGTCCCACATCATACCTTCAGAAAGACCACTGATAGTAGTCTTAACTTCACCTGAAAGTTTCATTGCCAGATAATCACCAGGAAGCATAATCTTATCAATCTTATCAAACAGTTCCGGTTCATTATCCTTTACCCATGCAAGTTTAGATGCAGTAAAGTTTCCAGGAGAATTGAGCAGATTACGCAAGCAGAAGTTCTCACCTAAATCATGAAAAGCCTTCTCGCCGTAAGGTACGGCACGAGAGTCGCACCAGATGATACTAGGACGCAAAACTTGCTGATTCTTATCAACACAAACCAAGCCATGCATCTGGTACGAGATACCAATAGCAAGGATATCTTCACCCTTGGCACCAGATTCTGCCATGATTTTCTTAAGCGCCAGCTTAGCATTATCCCACCACATCTGAGGATCCTGCTCTGCCCAACCGGTCTTTACAGCCATAATGGGTGCTTCATGATCCGGATAGAATGCAGAAGCTACGATTTCTCCATTGTCAACATCAGTAAGCGAAGCCTTTACAGAACTTGAGCCTACGTCAAAACCTAATAAATATCTACTAGCCATAGTTTATTCGTTTATATGTTTATTGTTTAACTTTTATCAGTTTTTATAAAGTCTACATATATTATACGAACATACTACAACATTCCCCTCATAAAAAAATAATTTAGAACATATTCTCATCAAAAAGACTTTGAGGAGCACTATCGTCAGCCTTGTCCTCCCCTTCATTACTATTTTCTAATACAGAAGAAGAAAAATTGAGCATCAGTTGCTGTACGGCCTTTGAATCAAAATTAACATGATATACACCATACCCCTTACCTTTTTCTATAAGCGATTGTGGGTCTTTAGCGCATCTGGTGAGATATTGCGTAACATAGCTATGAACATCCTTGTAATTCAGAGGTGTAAAAATCGAATTACAGGAATTATATACATGACGAGCTATTTTTTCTACTTTCAACCCTTTTGCACCCGCAGCCAAAAGAACATTGAATATCTCCTGATCAAGTTTCATATAATAATCATAACATTCGTCCTCTTTCAAGAGAGAAGACAGAAAAAGAAAAAACCGCGGTTACTCACTTACAAGCAATCGCGGCTCTTTGAAAAATAAACCTTATTTAAGCGAGAGCAACCTTGTTGTCCTCATCCTTAATCTTACCCTCTTTGAAGAGCCAACCGATACCAAGGATTACATCCTCTGTACTGATCTTAGCAGCCTTAGCAATTTCTGCTACTGTGAGAGCCTTTTCTGAAGCTGCCAATGCCTGATATACATCACCAGCTCTAAAACCTGCGTTCTCTGCGTTCAAGTAAAGAACGTCCTTCTTTGCTGCAGGAGCCTTCTTTGCTACTGGAGCCTTCTTTGCTGCTGGCTTCTTTGCAGCAGTCTTAGTTGTCGCTTTCTTTTCTACCATGTTTTAAGAATTTTATGATTCTATTGAGCCTCATTTCATCAGCTCAACCTTAATATCTGCTGCAAATTTATAACTTTTATTTCGAAATAGTGCTAGAAAAATAGAAAAAACTACTACTTATAAACAAAAGTGCTGCATTTCTTGATTTACGTCAAGAAGCGCAGCACTTTATTTACTAAAAATCAATTACTTATTATAAATCATTGAATTTTTCTCAAGGCATTTTACGCATACTCTTTTATGGAGTGAATACCTTCGTTTCTCTATTTTTATTCAGCCTTCAAATCAAGTTTGATCTCCAATTCATCCAACTGCTTAGGGTCAAGTTCAGAAGGAGCATCGAGCATAACATCTCGACCTGAGTTGTTCTTTGGGAAGGCAATACAATCGCGAATACTATCGAGACCAGCCATAATGCTGACGAAACGGTCCAAACCGAAAGCAAGACCTGCGTGAGGTGGTGCACCATACTTGAAAGCATTCATCAAGAAACCGAACTGGGCCTCAGCACGTTCTGGAGTAAAGCCGAGAACCTCGAACATCTTCTCCTGCAACTGAGTATCATGGATACGGAGAGAACCTCCACCTACTTCGATACCATTGCAAACAAAGTCGTATGCCTTGGCACGAACCTGCTCAGGATGCTCATCGAGCAATGGGATATCATCAGGATTTGGCATAGTGAATGGATGGTGCGTAGCCATCAGGCGCTGCTCCTCATCGCTCCACTCAAAGAGAGGGAAGTCAATAATCCAAAGACACTTGAATACATTCTTATCACGAAGTCCCAAACGATCACCCATTTCCAAACGCAAAGAGCAAAGCTGAATGCGTGTCTTGTTAGCATTATCACCGCTCAAAATCAAAACAAGGTCACCATCCTTGGCTCCCATTACGGTCTTGATTTCAGCAAGTTCCTCTGGAGAATAGAACTTATCTATGCTACTCTTTACGGTACCATCAGCATTGTACTTGATATATACCAAGCCCTTGGCACCGACCTGAGGACGCTTAACAAAATCAGTCAATTCGTTCAACTGCTTACGGCTATAATCAGCACAACCAGGAACACAGATACCGCCAATATACTTAGCCTCATCGAATACTGAGAAATTACCCTTACCTGTGAAAGCAACTTTCAACTCTACAAATTCCATACCGAAGCGCAAGTCTGGCTTATCGCTACCGAAACGGCGCATAGCATCGTGCCAGGTCATCTGCTCCAACTTAGGAAGTTCTACACCACGAATCTCCTTAAACAAATGGCGAGCCATTTCCTCGAAAAGGTTGATGACATCATCCTGATCAACAAAACTCATTTCACAGTCAATCTGTGTAAACTCTGGCTGACGGTCAGCACGAAGATCCTCATCACGGAAGCACTTGGCAATCTGAAAATAGCGGTCGAAACCAGCAACCATCAAGAGCTGCTTTAAAGTCTGAGGACTCTGTGGAAGAGCGTAGAACTGACCTGGATTCATACGGGAAGGAACAACAAAGTCGCGGGCTCCCTCTGGTGTACTACCAATAAGAATTGGAGTTTCAACCTCCATGAAGTTCTGTGCATCGAGGAAGTTACGAATCAAGATGCACATACGATGACGCAACTCCAGATTTTTGCGCACTGCAGGACGACGCAAATCAAGATAACGATACTTCATACGGATATCATCACCACCATCAGTATTATCTTCGATAGTGAAAGGAGGAGTCTGACTCTGAGAGAGGACATTGAGTTCCTTCACCAGGATTTCGATGTCACCAGTATCCATTTTAGGATTCTTGCTCTGTCGTTCACTTACTACACCCTTTATTTGAATGCAGAATTCACGACCTAGCTTGTTAGCTGCATCACACAAGTCTTTGTTATCAGCCTCGTTGAAGACCAACTGTGTGATACCATAACGGTCGCGCAAATCGACGAATGTCATACCACCCATCTTTCTTGAGCGCTGTACCCAACCGGCAAGTGTCACTTCCTTGCCGGCATCAGAGAGACGTAACTCTCCACACGTATTACTTCTGTACATACCTTATTATATTATATTATTATTTTCCGAAGTGCAAAAGTACAACAAATAACGGAAAGGACAAAATAAAATCGCGAAAATATTATTAAAAATATCTTCGCGACCCTATTAATGTGACCAAAATTCACATAAATACATATTAAATAGTTTTATCTCTACTTTTTTAGAGATTTATTTCTTCATCCGTCTGAATGCCTGGCGATGGAACCGTTCCTCTGCCTTGATGACACTGAACACCTTATTAGGTGGCAAGATGGTCATAAATCTAGAATGATACTCTTGCTGCAACTGTTTCAGCTGAATATCCAACTCATCCTTTCTCCTGATAGCTTCGGCACATGCCTCATTATCATTCGGATTCACATGACGGAATCGGCGCATTTCATCGAATATCATACGCATTTTCTTACCCATCTGTCTATATACCGGGAAGAATTTAGCAGCTTCTCTCGGCGTAAGACAGGCATTAGTCGTAATAAACTGTTCTAGTTCTGCCTGAAACCTTTTAGGATTAAATCCATCATGATGTTTTCTACCCTGAGGCTGTGAAGCAAGTGAAACCAGACTAATCATCAGCATAGCTAAAAGCGCAAGAAACCTATGTTGCATTATCTTTCTCATACCTTATCGTTTTTAAAAATCTTTATCTGTAGACAAAAAGAAATACCAACCATTAATTTTCTGCAATCAGCGATGCATAGATAGTTTCATTATCCATCATCGTATAATCGGCCATCTCATTAAAAGTAGCATCTTCATTATTATTCACAGCAGCTTTCTGAACCATATGGTCCACATGTGCCATAGCAGGCTTACTGCTTCCCGTATATTTCAGCGCCAGTACCGAGCCACCTCCCATCACAGCCAAAACAGCAACAGCCGCCGCAATCTTTCGAATCGGCATACGCTGCCATAAGCTAGGCTGCATGTGAATGATGCGGGGTTCCTGCTCCGGCAAATTTGCCATCACCCTATCAGTAAGCTGGTCGAAATAACCAGCCGGCACCTGGAAATGGTTTTTCTTACCAAAACGGCTATTCAATATATTGTCTTCTTTTAACATATTCCTCATTCCTTTCTTTTATACTTTATTAAATAGACGAAAACTAACCGAAAAGGTTTAATCCTTACGATTGAAAAAATCGGTTATTTTTTTCTAAAAATGACGTAACTATTTGATAATTAAGAAATAAGAACAAAATAAAACTAACTTACTCGGCGAAAAATCGGTGAATATATAAAGAACTGCGCATGTAGGCGACATTATTGTTTTGTTTGATTATAGTAATGCAATAACATAAAAAAAAGACGGATCCATGAAATATATCTTTGAATGGTGCGTTATATATATAATAAGGTATAATAATATTAACTAGGGCGTTTCACTAAGAAAATTAGAGAAATGACCAAAAAAAATTATGTTTGTAAAAACAAAGAGTCCATTCAAGAGATTATTGGGTGGACTACTCCAAAATTGCATCAGGCCTCTGAATGCTACGTTTCCTTTAAAGTTTTCGATCCTTGCTACGGAAAGTTGCGCCTAAAAAAGATTATGCTAGGACACATAAAGGGTAAGCGAAATCAGCGAGTGTACGGCGAAGCTCTCATTAAGCGTATTACTCAAAAGCTTCTTGAAGGATGGAACCCTTGGATAGAAGAATCTAATCAGGAAGAGTACGCGTTATTTGCAGATGTATGCGGTAAATACAGAGCATATCTAGCGAAAATGGTAAAAGAAGGTGGACTGAAGCCTGGCACTCGACGCAACTATGAGGGTAAATTAGACTTCCTGCAAAAGTGGTTAAACGGCGACGAACATATTACTTATATATATCAGTTCAATAAAACTCTAATCAGTAAGTTCTTGGATTATGTGCTGGTCGGACGAAATAATGCTCTAAGAACTAGAAATAATTATATCGGCTGGCTAAAGTCCTTCTCCAGCTATCTTGTTGAACGAGGGTATGTTCAGAAAAATCCGACTGACGGCATTAATGTAACGACGAAACTGCAGCATAAAAATCGAGACGTTATACCTAACGATGTTCTGCGGCAGCTTAAATCTTACCTTGAGAAAGAAAACAAACACTTCCTGCTTGCATGCTATTTTCTCCACTATCTGTTCGTTCGCCCTGGAGAAATGTGCAGCCTACGAATCAGAGATGTATCAACAAAGAAAAAGACGCTCTCTCTTCACGGCGCTAACACTAAAAATGGTAGAGACGCCGTGGTTACCATCCCGAACCATGTTATCGAGCTGATGAAAGAGTTAGGTATATTCTCAAGACCTCAGAATTATTATATTTTCGGTAATAATTTTCGACCAGGACTAGAAGCACTGAAGGCTAGAACCTTCTCGCTATATTGGGACAAAAACGTCAGAAAAGCATTAAAGCTAAACGCATCATATAAGTTCTACAGCCTGAAGGATACTGGCATAACTAATATGATAAAATCTAAAACAGACCTGCTGTCTGTTAGAGATCAGGCGAGACATTCATCTGTCGATATTACCAATATATACACGCCGCAAGACTGCAAAGAAGCAAACAGCGCACTTATCGACTATGAAGGCGTATTTTAATATAATGATTGTAGGAGATTTTTCTCCTACAATCCTACTTTCCTACGAATCACGCGGATAGCACTCTACATGTATGCGCCCATCGATGATATACATCTCAAGTTCATAACCTTCGTCGAGCATTTTTGAAATTTCATTTTCCGTTGGAATATCTTTTCTCTCTTCTGTTTTATGATTCAATATTTCGTTTGCCATATTCTTATATTTCATATCAATATTATATCTTTTCCTGAGTTGTATAGACCTATAATGGCCTTTAATTACAAAAAATTTCCATGCTTCCTCGTCTAACTCCTCCTTTATGATTTGCCTCTTCATTCCGTATTCGTTGTAATGACCGAAGATTCCCAGGCATGAATTAACCGACTGAATGGCATGGTTGATGGCTTCAATATCTCCATTTCTGGCAGCATCATTAAGCTTACGTACAGACTTCCTGAAGTTGTTAATGGTATTGTTAACCGAGTATATTCTGTCTCGCTTAATGATAGCTCCCACAAACCTGACACCTTTAGAGTAATGCTGGAAATAAAATTTCTTCTCATTCAGCCGCAGGCCTAAAGATGCAAGCGTCTCCCTTATCATCGGCATCAGGCGAAGGAGCGTCTCTTTCCGTCTCGCCACCAGAACCATATCATCTACGTATCTTACATGGTGCTTGCAGTAATAATCTATCTTCCAATCGAGTTTCGATAACAGGAAGTTAGCAAAGAGCTGAGCAAAGAGGTTGCCGATAGCTACGCCTCTGTCTTCTCCATTCGTGAACAGAGACTTCTCTTTAGGCAGAAACTCCCAGAGATAATCGGCGCTCTTCTTCTCGCAATCCTTCTCGGGATGGTGCATAACCACCATATTGCATAGCCAACGGAGATCTTCCTTGTCATCCCCATGGTAATTCCTTACGATGAAATCATCTACCATCTTAGCAAGAAGCGGCTTATAGATGCTCATAAAGAATCCCTTCAGATCGATCCCCATCACGTAGGCATCTTCTGTATAATTCTCGCTCACTTCCATAATATCCTCCTGAAGCTGCCTGATACCAGCCAGCTGGCCCTTGCCTTTCCGGCAGTTGTATGTACGGTCAGAAAACTGAGACTCAAACAGGGGTTCGAGTCTCAGTGCGATATAGTGGTGGATAATGCGGTCACGAAACTGACCAGCGAACACTTCGCGATAGCGAGGGTATCTAACAACAAAGCAGATAGATTTGCCGATCTTATATTGACGTGAATTGATTTCGTCGAGCAACTGAACGAGGTTACTCATATAGTTCATTTCAAATTCCGTAGCGCCGACTGTTTTCCGCTTATGACGGCGGCAGTCGAAATATGCTTCTAAGAGAATGCTAAAATCTATCATTTTAATATCTGTCTGCTTATATCTTCTTAATTTAATGCTGACACCGGGCGAACATGATTCTTATCCTTAACCTTATTGTTCCAGTTGTTGAGGTTGCCGTCGCCAAAGTTCAGATTCCACGCGTTCGCAGGACTGTTCTCGGTTGACGCCGCAAATTTCTTGTTCTTAACTATATATGATAGGATGCGGCCCATTTAATTAAGAAAGGTTGCTCTCTCGGCTTGACGTATCTCGCCGACCCTGGCTTAAATCACTCAAGCTGTAGTCTACTGTCTGGAACTCATCTCAGCAGCCTGCGCTCTAAGGAGTGATCCTTTCCATGCTGTGCATTGTTTTCCGACGTCCTCTCGCAAACGAAGGAGGCTCGCGAGTCTGTTTGTACCCATTATCCACCTTTGTTCTCCAGCAATATCTATCAAGGTCGATATAACTTCGAGATCGGTTTGAAGTTGAGCGAGATGTTCGATACGAACACTCAGATCGCTGAGCATATACGCTTTGGCGATATGATTCAGACTATCAATAAGCATATTACATAGTCTGTCTCCAAAAATCGGACGTTGTGACTTTGGAAAATTCTTAACCACGCCTATAGTTATATCAAGCATCTGCTTTACATCTAGATATATTCTCGTTTTACTTGCCAACCTTGTCGCTGCCATATTTCCTTGTTTTAAATACTCTACTGGAGATGTCCTCGACTTTAAGGTCGAGGACGATTAACTATTAACAACTAACTATCGTAAAAATGCTGACACCGGGCGAACACGACCCTTACCCCTAACCTTAGAGTCCCAGTCGCAGAGGTTGCCGTCGCCAAAGTTCAGATTCCACGCGTTCGCAGGACTGCGCTCGGTAGATGACCAGTACCAGCTTGTATCTAGCTGCTGAGCTCCCTTAATGAGTGACAGCGCATAGTTGATCTTTGCTTTATTAGCATACATCACCAGTAATTCCCCCGCCGATGGCAGCCACCAGTATCCGGCGGTCAGACCTTTACCATTACTGTTCGCTCGACTATACAGTCTACAATAGCCTGGAGCGTAGTCAGCAGTATTCGTTACGTGCGAATTGGACGATGCTTTGATGGCGGCATCCGTATGCTGCCGGCCATTAAAATCCAGCATGGCAGCGAGTCGGTTATTCCCGGTAACCTGAGCAGTAAAAGTGTCGTCGTTGCCGTAGTTAGGAAGTTCTGCCTGTACCTCTGCGCTCGACCATGGTAGCGCATCTGCCTGTGTTGGAGCGACAACCAGATGACGGCCACCTTCAAATATTACTACGCCATCCGCTATTTCTCCGCCAGCTTCCAAGTTTGGCCACTGTGCTGGAGCAACCATGAGCGGATATCCATCATTTGCACGATGATACATGATGAAGACGCCATCATACATCTGAGCCATATTCTTTTCGAGATAAGGCTTCATAGTGTTAAGACTTGCGTTAGTAATGGCCTGGCCGTTAGCGCTGAGCCAGGCACTAATTTTCTTTGTTTGAATTCCCATATTTTTTATAATTTAAAATTAATACATTAATTACTTATTCTCTTCCTTGCTGCCAAAGATGCGATTTACAGCCTCGATTACGCAAGGGGCACAGCAGCGCTCTACTACTGAGCGGATGATTTCTACTTCACGCTCGCTGTAGTCTATATCGCCATCGCTGTTCCACATCTTCGTAGAGAGAGCCACACCCTCCAAACCCAGACCGTTGCCCTGGTTATAGATGAGGTTCGCAATGTTCTTGCGAAGATTGATTACCTGACAAGATGACTTGTCGATTGAGGTATATACCTCTACATTTTCTAAATTCCGTTTCATATCAATTTTTGCTTTTATGATTGTCTATTTATCCAATCCAAATCTTTTT